>Ga0209794_1000604_pt1 | contig 46137 bp, 44 predicted proteins | sample EBPBio232013_DNA_FD_185869 | JGI IMG/M metagenome (GOLD analysis project Ga0209794, IMG submission 185869) | Wastewater treatment Type I Accumulibacter community from EBPR Bioreactor in Madison, WI, USA - Reactor 1_5/23/2013_ DNA (SPAdes)... | ecosystem: Engineered > Bioreactor > EBPR >... | reverse complement strand
TTCGAAATCGACATGGCTGGTCAGATCGGCCTCGCCCGGATGGGCCAGCGGCGGATCATATTCATGTTTCAAGACGGCCTGCAGCGTATCGCCATAGCCGCTGACGGTGTGGCCGTAATCGATGGCGAGCGCTGTGCCGCCCGATGCGCGCAGCCGCTCGCACAGCGCCTGCATGACGGCGGTGCGGGCCGGGGCCACTTCGAAGACGGTGCCTTCGGGCGGGGTGTTGCCGGGCGGCAGGAGGGCCGGGTCAAGGCCCGCCGGGCCGACGGTGAAGGTCAGTTCATCATCGACGCCAAGGCCCACCATGCGCTCGCGAAAGCCCATCGACGTGCGCACGAACTGGCGGATCGGGATCGCGTCGAAAAGCTCGTTGGCGACAATCAGCGCAAAACCTTCCGGCACGTCATCAAAGCCCTCATGCCAGTTGACGCGCTCGCCATGGGCACTCAGCGTCTGGCGCTGGACATTGCGCAGCCGTTCGCTGGTCTCAACGAGGTGGACGGTGACATTGGTGTAAAGTTCCGGGGCCAGGCGGGCAATGACGCGCAGCATATCGGCGGCCATGGTGCCGCGACCGGGGCCGATTTCCACCAGCCGCACGAGGCTGGGCGAGCCATGACGCTGCCAGGCATGCACCACGAAAATGCCGATCATTTCGCCAAACAGCTGGCTGATTTCCGGGGCGGTAATGAAATCGCCGGAACGGCCGAAGGGCTCGCGGGTGCGATAATAGCCGTATTCGGGGTCGGCGAGGCACAGCGCAAAGTAATCCGTCACCGAAATCGGGCCGTTGATGCGGATGATGGCCTTGATCTTCTCGGCAAGCGGCGTCGTCACGGTGCGTTCCTTCGCGCCCGCAGCATGGCCCACAGACCGGCCAGCAGCATCGGCAGCGAGAGCAGCATGCCCATGGTCAGCCAGCCACCATAAAGATAGCCAAGCTGCACGTCCGGTTCGCGGAAGAATTCCACGAAGCTGCGCGAGATGGCGTAGAGGCAGACGAAGAGGCCCGCCGTGAAGCCCGGCATCTTGAGGGCGCGGGTCAGCCGCGTGACGAGGAGCAGGATGATGAAGCTCACGAAACCTTCAAGACCGGCTTCATAAAGCTGGCTCGGATGGCGGGTGAAGGGGCCGCCCGTCGGGAACACCATGGCCCAGGGGGCATCGGAAATGCGGCCCCAGAGTTCGCCATTGATGAAATTGGCAATACGGCCAAAGAACAGGCCGATAGGTGCGACGGCGGCGACCAGGTCGAACAGGCTCCAGATCGGCAGGCCGCGACGGCGGGCAAAGAGGATCATGGCCAGCGTTGCACCCGCAAAGCCGCCGTGGAACGACATGCCGCCATTCCAGACCGCCAGCATGCTGGACGGATTGGCGAGGAAGGCTGACAGGTCATAGAAAAGGATATAGCCGATGCGACCGCCCAGAACGATGCCGAGCGTGGCCCAGACCACGAAGTCATCCAGTTGCAGGCGGGTTGCGGGCGGGTGTTCATCCTTCCACAGATGGCGGGCATCGACGAGGCTGCGGGCATAAAGCCAGCCGAGCAGGATACCGGCCACATAGGCCAGCCCGTACCAGCGGATGGGCAGGGGGCCGATGTGTAATGCCACCGGATCGAATTCCGGGTAGGCGATGATGGCGGCGTAGGATGCGATGGACTGCAAGTCGTTCGTTCCGTTGATTTTCGTGTGCCGGACCATGGCGTTCCGTAATGAAACGGTCAAGATGAATCATAATGGCGATGCTGCCCTGCAGCAGGCTGACCATGGAGCGACGGCATGACGCTCTTGCAAGGCGGGGCGCAAATGCCTAACTCAGTAACCAGAGACGTTCGCGACGGGCGAACAAGACAGGAGGCTGACATGACGACCGGACCGAGCCGCATCTTTGATGAATTCGCCAAGCTGATGACCGATGCCGCAGGCGCCGCGCAGGGCATGAAGCGCGAAGCGGAAACCATGTTGCATTCGCAGACCGAGCGCGTGCTGAACGGGCTTGATCTCGTCAAGCGCGAGGAATTTGAAGCCGTTCGCGAAATGGCGATCAAGGCGCGCGACGAAAATGATGCACTGAAGGCCCGCATCGAGGCGCTTGAGGCACAGCTTGCCGCCAAGGGCTGATGTCGCCTGACAGGCGTATTCAAGACGGGAATGATGAAGGGAGGAGGCGAAAGCTGTCCTCCCTTTTTTGTTGATGCAGCGCATGTTGCCCCTTGACGGGGTGGAGCGCGGCTTCCGCCTTTTAAAAAAATTGCATGTTATCCACGCCTGTGGACAGGTCGTAAAAATCCAGTTTCCAGAGTCATTTAAGGGCGGTCACTGAGGAAGTGCGGCAAGCACTGTCCACAGAGTCGGCGGCAAAAAGAAAGGGCGGGGGGCTGGCGACGGGACTCTGCCGTTATACACTGATTTTAAATGATGATTCGAAATGACCCCGAAAGCTTCGGACAGGGTGCATGCGTTACCGAAGGGGTCCTGGCAATCATCTGAAAAGTGTTGTTCCCGGTAAATCGTCTGTGTTTTCGAGTGTTCGCGCACGAGAGCGCATCCGTTCCGGCTGAGAAGGTGCCGCATGAGCCTTAGGGAATTCGAAATCGAGCGACGTCAGTCCAACCCGGTCGACATGATCGAGTTTGTCGCTGCGTCGAACGACTGGTCGTTCGAACGGTCTGGTGAAGATGAAATCGCCATGACCGTGGCGGGCAAATGGACGGATTACCACGTCTCGTTTTCCTGGATGGAAGACGTGGAGGCGCTGCATCTGGCTTGCGCCTTTGATATTCGCGTGCCGGATCTGCGCGTGACCGAGGTGATGCGCTTGCTGTCCTTCGTCAACGGGCAGGTGCTGATGGGGCATTTCGACCTGTGGCGTCACGAGGATGTGGTGATCTTCCGCCAGTCGCTGCTTCTGGCCGGTGGAGCCGAGCCGACCGACCGTCAGGTGGAGGTTCTGTTGTCCAACGCGCTTGATACCTGCGAGGTCTATTATCAGGCGTTCCAGTTCGTCGTGTGGTCTGGCATGGAAGCGAAAAGCGCGCTGGATGCGGTGCTCTTCGAAACGGTGGGGGAAGCCTGATGGGCAGCATGTTCCAGAGCGGCCCGCTCGTTCTTGTCGGGGCTGGCAATATGGGCGGCGCGCTTTTGACCGGCTGGTTGAAGCAGGGCGTTCCCGGTTCCAGCGTTCTGGTGCTTGATCCATCGCCCTCGGCGGCCATTCTTTCGACCGTGGAAGAGGCTGGTGCGCGGCATCTGACCGAAGCTCCCGCAGGCGTGAAGGCAGGCATTCTGTTTCTCGCCGTTAAGCCACAGATGATGGCGGCTGTCGCGGAAACGCTGACGGGGCTTGTTGGCCCCGATACGGTGATCGTGTCGATTGCCGCGGGCAAGACGATTGCCTTCTTCGAAGGAATTTTCGGTGAGGGCGCCATGGTGCGCGCCATGCCGAATACGCCGGCCATGGTCGGCCGTGGTGTGACCGGAGCCTATGCCAATCAGCGCGTCAACGAGGCGCAGCGCGCGGCCGTGGAATCGCTGCTGAAGGTCAGCGGTCCGGTGGAGTGGGTCGCGAATGAATCGGGGATCGATGCCGTGACGGCAGTCTCGGGCAGCGGACCGGCCTATGTTTTCTATCTCGTGGAGTGCCTGGCAGAGGCAGGTCGCAAAGCAGGCCTGCCGGCGGACCTCGCCATGCGTCTTGCGCGGGAAACTGTCTCGGGGGCTGGCGAACTTCTTCACCAGTCCCCCGATGACGCCTCAACCCTTCGCAAGAATGTGACGTCGCCGGGCGGCACGACCGCGGCAGCACTCTCCGTTCTGATGGCGGACGATGCCATGCAGCCGCTGTTTGACCGGGCGGTGGAAGCCGCGCGTGCCCGCGCCGTCGAGCTTTCGGCATAAGAGGCTGATGATGAGTGCTGAGATTACCTATGCCGACTTCGAGAAGGTGGATATTCGCACTGGTACGATTGTTGAGGTTCTGCCCTTTCCCGAGGCGCGCAAACCGGCCTTCAAGCTGATGATCGATTTCGGCCCCGAGATTGGCATCAAGAAATCCTCGGCGCAGATTACCGTTCACTACACGCCGGAAACGCTGCTTGGCCGTCAGGTTCTGGCGGTCGTGAATTTTCCACCGCGCCAGATCGGCCCTTTCCGTTCGGAAGTCCTGACCCTTGGTTTTGAGGACGAGAACGGTGCCATTGTTCTGGCCGCCGTTGAACGCGGCGTGCCGAACGGCAAGAAGATGTGCTGATTAGAGCATTATCGGCTTCCCTTTTGATCTTTGCCCCTCATCCCCCTGCCGGGACCTTCTCCCCGCGCGCTGGGAGAAGGGGATAATAGAGCATTTCAGCCTTTTACAGAAACGCTTAAATGCTCTATCTCTTTGTTTTTACGCAATTTCGGACGGAAAACCGCTTCGCACTTTTCCTGGAATTGCTCTAGGTTGCCCTTGCGGCTTGATCCCTCGCCCCGTTTACGGGGAGAGGGTGGCGGCAGCCGGGTGAGGGGCGAATCGTCTGTCGCGAATTGAAGGCAGGACCGTCTCACGCCGGAAGGCGAACGACGGTGCGCAGGCCGCCCATGGGACTGTCGTCCAGCGTAATGTCGCCGCCATGGCTGCGGGCAATATCACGGGCAATGGCAAGGCCGAGGCCTGTTCCCGACGTATCGAGGTTGCGGGCCTCATCCAGCCGGAAAAAGGGTTTGAACACATCCTCACGGGATTGCTCGGGAATGCCCGGTCCGTTGTCGTCTACCGTCACGGTCAGCCAACGGTGGCCGTGCACGGCGCGAATGCGGATCTTGTCGGCATAGCGCTGGCTGTTCGAGACAATGTTGCTCATCAGGCGGGAGAAGGCATTGGGGCGCACATAGATGCGCTCATCGCCTTCCAGCGTCCAGTCCAGCGGGCAGCCGCTCATGGCGCAATCGGTCTTCAGCTTTTCGAGGAAAACCGCAAGGTCCAGCTGGCCGACATCTTCCTCGGCCTCGGAGCGGGCGAAGGCGAGATAACCTTCCAGCATGGCCTGCATGTCGTCCACATCCTTGTCCATGCCGCTGATTTCCGGCAGGTCGCCCGCCAGCGCCAATTGCAGCTTGAAGCGGGTGAGGATGGTGCGCAGGTCGTGGCTGACACCGGCCAGCATGGCGGTGCGTTGTTCCATCTGGCGCTCGATGCGTTCACGCATGATGAGGAAGGCAAGGCCCGCCTTGCGGATTTCGGCGGCGCCACGCGGCTGGAAGGGCTGGGCCGGTTTCTGCCCTTTGCCGAAACTTTCCGCCGCCTTGGTCAGCGCCAGAATGGGGCGGATCTGGCCACGCAGGAACAGGATGGCGATGAAGATCAGAACGAGCGACGAGCCGCCCATCCAGGCCAGGAAGATATGCGTGTTTGACGCATAGGTCTGGCTGCGACGGGCGAGCACGCGCAGAACCCGATCATCGAGGCGGATGCGGATTTCCACAAGGCGGCTATCGCCCACCGTATCGATCCAGAACGGGAGGCGGATTTGTCGGGTGATCTCGTCGGCCAGAATGCCATCGAGAATTTCGAAGAAGGGTTTCGGGCGCGGCGGCGGCAGTTCGTCGCCGGGTTCGATGGAGACGGCAAGGTCAAGCCGCTCACGAGCAATGCGGATGATCTCGTCCGCTTGATTGGTGTCGGGAAAGGTTTCGACCAGTTCGATGATCGAGGCGATGTCGCGGGTCAGGGCTTCCGACAGGCGGCGGGTCACAAGCTGCCAGTGGCGCTCCATGAAGACGAAAACTACCAACATCTGCAACAGCAGCATGGGCATGATGATGATGAGCACAGAGCGGATGAACAGGCCGCGCGGCAGGTGCTGATGCAGGAAGCGACCCGGCAGGCGCAGCACATGCCAGGGAATGATCGCATTGGCCCGCTTCCAGGCGCTCTTCAAGCCGTTCAGGAGTTCCACGCTGGTCCTGTCTTGTTCTGTCACGTCAACACATGCGCCGCATGGTGTGTCTATTCAAGGGCAATGCGCATTCCCATTGTCTGCGAAAGTGATTCAAGTGCCTGCCAATGTGATTCAAGCGCAGGCGGCAAGTCGTTGAATTGGAATCTTATTTCCAGAAAAGCCGCAAGGTGCCGTGTGCGGGTGGTGCATTAGTCCATATTCAGGCGATAGCCGATACCGCGCACGGTCTGCAGCCAGGCCGGATTGCCCGGATCATCTTCGATCTTGCGGCGCAGGCGGTTGATCTGCACATCGATGGTGCGCTCGCCCACCTCGGATTCATCGCCGATCAATTCGTGGCGGGGGATGGTGTCGCCCGCCTTCAGCGCAAACAGCACCATGATTTCCTGTTCGCGATCCGTCAGGCGAATGACCTCAGCGCCACGCCGCAATTCCTTGCGGGCAATGGAAAAGGTGAACGGCCCGAAGATCACCTGATCGATCTTTGGCGCATTGGCGGGCATGAAACGGCGCAGGATATTGTTGATGCGCAGCACCAGTTCGCGCGGGTCGAACGGCTTTGAGAGATAGTCTTCGGCACCGGCCTCAAGACCCGCGATACGGGCGTCGGCTTCGGAGCGGGCGGTCAGCAGAATGACGGGGAGAGTGCCGCGGCTTTCCTTCAGCGATTCCGTCAGCGACAGGCCGCTTTCGCCCGGCATCATGATGTCGAGGATCATCAGGTCGAAGTGCAAGCTTTCCAGCTTGCGGCGCGCTTCGGCGGCATCGGCTGCGACGGTGACGCGAAAGCCCTGATCCATCAGGTAGCGGTTCAGGAGGCCTCGAATGCGCGTGTCGTCATCGACCACGAGCAGGTGGGCGGCATCGTCGGTGGGTATGGCTTTAGCGATCATGCCCGGTCCCTTGCCCGTTTCTCACTCAGCTTTTCTGGCGCATTCCGGTGAGGAAGCGGCGTATCGTTTCCTTTTCCGCAGCACTCATGCCCTTCGTGGCGGCGGCGATGCGGCGCGATTGCGGGTCCGACAGCGCCAGCGCCAGTTCGCGTCCCGAAAGTGTCGGGTAGAGGCGGCGCTGGCGGCGGTCTTCCGGCCCGGCCATCTGGCGAATATAGCCGCCGTCGATCAATTGCTTCAGAACGCGGGCAAGGCTCTGCTTGGTGATCTGCAGAATATCAAGCAGGTCGGCCACTGTCATGCCCGGCTGGCGGCACACGAAATAGACGACGCGGTGATGGGCCCGGCCCATATCCAGCTGTTCGAGGATCGCATCGGGATCGGACGTGAAGTCACGATAGGCGAAGAAGAACAGTTCGATGGTTTCAAAGTCGATGCTGCTCTCCTCGACAGAGGGCAAGACGGGCTTGGTCTTGCGGGCAGTACCGTTTGCGGGCGGGGGGGTCACGCGGGTCATTCCTCAAATCTGGCATGTTGCCCATTCTCAAGGCAATCATGGTCTCGGCTTGGATTAAGCGGGAAAAAATTCAACAATCAACCACTGTTTTCGTCTATGCAACGCTTGCTGCGCTGTTTTTCAGTGCAACTGGTACTAAGGCCCGCCAGCGGGCGCAGGAGAAGAGTTGATGGGTAAGCTTCAGGCCGGTGTCATTCCGGTGACGCCGTTTCAGCAAAACTGCACGGTGTTTTTCGACGACGAAACCAAGGACGGCGTGATCGTTGATCCGGGCGGGGACGTGGATGTCATCCTCAAGGTTCTGGAGCAGAACGGCATTTCGCTGAAGGCCATCTGGCTGACCCATGGCCATCTCGACCATGCCGGGGGTGCGGCGGAGCTGAAAGAGAAGCTTGGTCTCGACATTATCGGCCCGCACAAGGACGACATTCCGCTTCTGGAGCGCATCGAAACGCAGGCCGCCAAATATGGCATTCCGGGCCTGCGCAATGTGATGCCGGACCGCTTTCTGGAAGAAGGGGAGGTCTTGTCCTTCGGCGACCATTCCTTTGAAGTTCTGCATTGCCCCGGTCATGCGCCGGGCCATGTGGTCTATTTCAACCGCGCCAACAGCCTGCTTCACGCGGGCGATGTGCTTTTCAACGGCTCGATCGGGCGCACGGACCTTCCGGGTGGCAACCACCAGCAGCTTCTCGATTCCATTCGCGACAAGGTTTTGCCGCTGGGCGACGATGTGGGCTTCCTCTGCGGCCACGGGCCGGGCGGACGCATTGGCGATGAGCGGCGCAACAATCCCTATCTGAAGGGGCTGTGAACCCAAAACCTGACTTTGGCATAGATCCTTGCCAAAGCCATTTCCGTCATCCTCGGGCTTGACCCGAGGATCCATCATTCAACGAAATATGGATGGTCGGGTCAGGCCCGACCATGACGGATGGAAAAGTGTCGTGTCCTTGAAATGAGAAAGGCCCCGGTTGCGAGACCGGGGCCTTTTTCAATTCTCTTACGACCGGGCTCAACCCGCCGTGCAGAAATGGCGACCGCCATCATAGCCGACATAGGTGCCGGAATTGGCGTCGAACGTGCGGTAGCGGTTGCCGCAATAGTCGTACCAGGCCGGGGTCCACGGCTCGAGCGCCTGACGGACCGGAACAACGCGGGACTGATAGGCACGCGGCTGGTAGGCGCGCGGTGCGCTCGGGTAATAGCCTTCGTCCTCATCATAGTAACGCGGCTGCGGCGCACGGCGATACGGGTCGGCATCGTAGGGCTCATAGACGCGGGACGGGCGGCTGTTGCTGTCGGCAATGGCCGAACCGACGATCACGCCGGCTGCCAGGCCGATGATGCCGAGAGCCGCAGCTTCGCCGCCATTGTGATGATGGCGGTGACGGTCCCAGCCGCCTGCAGAGGCGGGCACAACGCTCGACAACACCGTGGCGCCAATGGCCAGCGACAGAACGGCGGACTTGAGCAGACGATTCATGGCGGTATCTCCTCGAACTGGTGCGCCGACATCACTTCAGCGGGGCGCGACCTGATGATGAAAGAGTTAACGCTTGTCGTCTGAATGGAGGCTGAACGAAAAAAACCCGGCACTGATGCCGGGCTTCAACTCGAACTGAAAGCCTTGAAAGGCTTAGCCGGTGATCTGCAGGTTGACGGCCTTGGGGCCTTTGCCGCGACGATCCGGTTCCGTGTCGAAGCTCACCTTCTGGTTTTCGTTGAGGCCCGGAAGACCGGAAGCCTGAACAGCGGAGATATGTACGAAGATATCAGCGCCACCGTTGTCGGGCTTGATAAAGCCGAAGCCCTTTTCGGTATTGAAGAATTTAACAGTGCCAGTCTCGGCCATGCATCAGGTCCTTTTCTCTCTGCCCGGTTCCCTCGGACAGCATTGCTATTTTACCCCAACGGGCGTTTGGGCAGGCAGTTTTTGATATGTGAGGAAAGGGGCCTTTTAGTATCGCGGACTTCACTTCAAACCCCATGAGGCTGAAACTCTTTCCACCCGGAACACCATGCGTTTCCGGCGCGCACTCATTTGTAGGTCTTCCCATGCTCGCAAATTGCCCGAACATCGATAGAGTGCTGTGTTTATCGAAAATTGGCAAGCAAAAGTTTCGTCACCGATGCGCAAAAACCACAGGCGCCAAACGCATTTTTGAGTGATTTTTGCAGGAATTTTTGAAGTTTCTCGCCATGCGTGGAGGATTCAAGCCTCATTTTTTGAGAAATCGGCATGATTTTGATAAATTGCCCGATATATCGGGATGCATGAGAAATTTCGTTTGCGCTGCGAAAGTGCCCGAATGTGCCGTCTCAGGCTGCTTTTTCGCGGCGTTTTCGGGTGATTTCCGGCACGAGTTCGACAATCAGGATGGCGCCAAACATCAAGGCGCAGCCGATATAGCCGACAGATGACAGGCTTTCCTTCATGATCAGCGCGCCGAACAGTGCGCCGAACAGGGCTTCGCTCGACAGAAAGATCGCCGCCTGTGCCGATGTGGTGTAGCGCTGGCCGATGTTTTGCAGCACGAAGGCAAGGCCGGACGACAGCGTGCCTGCGTAGAGCAGCTCAATGATTGCACCTTGCAGAGCCCCGGGGGCGAGCGGCTCGGTCAGCGACGCCACGAACAGCGCGCCGATGGCCACCACGCCGAACTGCACGGCAGAGAGCATTAGCGGACGCCCCGTTGCCTGCACGGCAATGCCCGCCAGCGTGATCTGCGCGGCCCAGAGCAGGGCGCTGACGACCATCAGATTATCGCCGAAGGACAGGCGTGAAAGATCGCCACCACTCAAGAGATAGATGCCGCCAAGTGCCATGATGGCAGCGGGCCAGACAATGCGATGGGGCGGGCGGTGCAGGACAACCAGCGATATGACCGGCACCATAATAACGTAAAGGCTCGTCAAGAAGCTGGCATTGGTGACGTTGGTCGTCAAAAGGCCGATTTGCTGGGTGGCGGCGGCCCCAAAGAGGGCAAGGCCGACGGCCAGAAATACGAGTTTCTCGCGGCCCGTCATGGGGCGGGCGGCGCGGGCGCTTTCACGCAGGGCAAAGGGCAGGACCACTGCTGTTGCGATGACGAAGCGCACGCCGACAAACCACAGCGGCCCCATCGTCTGCATGGCCGTCGTCTGGGCGATGAAGCCACCACCCCAGATGGCGGCGGCAACGAGCAGAACGAGATTGGCCTGTACGCGGGTCATTCCATGCATTCCTGAAGCGGGAAGAGAGTGCCGACAGGGGCGCGGTTCGGTCACAACCTCTGGGGTGGACCGGACCAATAGCAATTCGCCATCAGGCTCGCAAGGAATGGATTGTGTCAGAGACAAGTGGAGGTGGTAGGATCATGCCGGGCGGGGGGCGCTTCTGCCAGCCGCCGATCCGCCGCACTAGGCGCGGCGGACGAGGGATTAAAGCCAGTGGGCGGTCAGGCCGTGCAAACCGTCGGTGACCAGCAGGATACAGGCGACGGGCAGCGTGGAAAGCGAGACGAGAACCCACTTTTCCATGGCGGAGAAGCCGGTGGGGCGGGCTTCGGTGGCGGTCTTGTTCGTCATGATGACATGCTCCTTTTCGTTCTGTTCTTCAGGAGCGGCCGCGATGGGCCGGGGTGCGGGCAGCGTCGGCAAAATCCGAGAGACTGCGGCGCATCAGGGTGAACGCTGCGACGCCCATAACCACCACGCCGGTGGCGAGAAGGACGATCAGCAGATCGTGGCTGGAGACATGCGGTTCGCCGAGCGAGCGCGTCGTGGCGTAAATCAGGCCGGACCAGAGCGCGAGAGCCGAAATTGCCCACACCGTGCCGTTCTTCGACTGGCTGTTTGCGCTTGCGATCTTCTTCGTCATCGTTCTGTCCTCGTCTCATTGCTTGCGAACGATGCCAATTAACAGGGGGAAATGGACCTCAGGGGGACCGAAAAAAGGCGCATCCGGACAGAAATCAAGGCCATAATGTGGCGTGGTTAATTTTTGTATGGTCTTCATATTTCTGAAGAATTTATGAATGCGTCGCAAAAGTTGTTAACTGCAGTGCAGCAAGGGTCCTCTTGCCGGACCGGCGGGCGCTTCCCATTCGCGGCCAAGGGAGCATGGAGGCAGGGGTGAGTGCGCTTGCACCTAGAAGGCAAGCGAATGGCGCGGATTTCTGCTTGAAACAGGCCCTGAGTTTCGACATAGAAGCAGGTGTTTTCGCAGCCCGGACCGTTTCCGGTTCCGGGGCCGGATTTTCAACCTGATCAGGACCAAACATCATGGCCTTCCTCGCCGATGCCCTTTCCCGCGTAAAGCCCTCTGCCACCATTGCCGTCTCGCAAAAAGCCCGCGACCTCAAGGCCAAAGGCCGCGACGTAATCGGCCTTGGCGCTGGCGAGCCGGATTTCGACACGCCGGACAACATCAAGCAGGCCGCCATCGAGGCGATCAACCGCGGTGAAACGAAGTACACGCCGGTTGCCGGTATTCCGGAACTGCGCAAGGCGATTGCCGAAAAGTTCAAGCGCGAGAACAATCTGGACTACAAGCCGGAGCAGACGATTGTCGGCACGGGTGGAAAGCAGATTCTTTTCAACGCCTTCATGGCCACCATGAATGCAGGCGATGAAGTCGTTATCCCGGCCCCTTACTGGGTTTCCTACCCGGAAATGGTTTCGCTGTGCGGCGGTACGCCGGTCTTCGTTTCCACGCGCCAGGAAAACAATTTCAAGCTGACGGCGGAAGACCTCGAAAAGGCCATCACGCCGAAGACGAAGTGGTTCATCTTCAACTCGCCGTCGAACCCGTCGGGCGCTGCTTATTCCCTTGAAGAGCTGAAGGCTCTGACGGATGTGCTTTTGAAGCACGAGCATGTCTGGATCCTCACCGACGACATGTATGAGCACCTGACCTATGGCGACTTCAAGTTCGTGACGCCGGTGGAAGTGGAGCCGAAGCTCTATGACCGCACGCTGACCATGAACGGCGTTTCCAAGGCCTATGCCATGACCGGCTGGCGTATTGGCTATGCGGCTGGTCCGCTGTCGCTCATCAAGGCCATGGACATGATCCAGGGTCAGCAGACCTCGGGCGCTTGCTCGATTGCCCAGTGGGCCGCCGTCGAGGCGCTCAACGGTACGCAGGACTTCATTCCGGAAAACAAGAAGATTTTCGAAGGTCGCCGCGATCTGGTGGTCTCGATGCTGAATCAGGCCAGCGGCATTGTCTGCCCGAAGCCGGAAGGGGCTTTCTACGTTTACCCGTCCTGCGCTGGCCTCATCGGCAAGACCGCGCCGTCGGGCAAGGTCATTGAAACGGACGAAGACTTCGTGTCCGAGCTTCTGGAAACGGAAGGCGTTGCCGTGGTTCACGGCTCGGCCTTCGGTCTTGGCCCGAACTTCCGCATTTCCTACGCCACGTCGGAAGCCCTGCTGGAAGAAGCCTGCAAGCGCATCCAGCGCTTCTGCGCCGCTTGCAAGTAAGCTTAAGCGCTTTTCTTTGATGGAAAGGCCCGTGCCACTGGCGCGGGCCTTTTTGTTTGTTCTGGTCCTGACAAGGTGATTCCGGCGACGCGCGCAAGTGTCTGATCACGACGTGTTTTTCGCCGCGCTGCTACGTCGCATTTGCGCTTGCCCAAAATTGAGAGGATAGTGATTTTCAAGGACGTGCTTTGCCCGTGGGGTTGTCATCGTCTCGAACCGGAGGCTTCCCGAGAGCGTGCATTGTCCTTCAACGAAAAACGGAGGAAAGCATGACGAGGATCGTTTACGAAGTTGTTCCCCACGACGGGGGCTGGGCTTACCGGCAGAACGGAGCCTTTTCGGAAGCCTTCTCCAGCCATGCAGAAGCGCTGGAAGCGGCCCGCATTGTCGCCACCGCGCAGATGAAGGCGGGGGAAGCCAAGCAGATTGTCTATCAGGATTCGAAGGGCGTCTGGCGGCGCGAGTTCGATGACGGCTCTGATCCGATCGAGACAGAGATCGAAGATCGATTCGCCTGATCAATCCGGCAGGCGAGCGCCAAGAGGGGCGGGAGGCTGCCTCCAGACTGTACGGCAAAGTCTCTTATTGCCTGTGCGGTCATCGCCAACCTCTCTTCCCCCTCGCCCCGCTTGCGGGGAGAGGGTTGGGGTGAGGGGGGAAGCCACGGGTAAAACTTCTACGACTATGAATAGACGCGGTGTTTGCGCCCCTCATCCCGCTGCCGCGACCTTCTCCCCGCTTGCGGGGAGAAGGGGAATTCAAGAACCGCTCTGCGATTGGAGTGGGTGAGGCTAGGCTGCCATCAACCTCCGGGCGGGAGGCCGCCCCTTTGATCATCCCCAGTAGAGGTTGATGTAGGGCGCATCCATGGTGCGGAACTGCGCTTGCTTGCTTTTCGCATAGGGCAGGATCGACAGGTCGAAGCGCTCATGCGTTTCAACGAACATGGCCTTGAAACGATCCGACGCGGCCGTCAGGACTTTTTCCAGAAGCGTCCATTCCGCGCCTTCAATGTCGACCTTGACGAGGGCGGCGGGCTTATCGAGGCCGCGCAGGAATTCGGAAAAATCGATCATTTCCACGGTGCCCGACTCGACAAAGCCTTGCGCGTTCTTGCGCGGAACCACGGCGGTGGCCTTTGACGCAGAGGCGCGCAGCGTTTCATCGCTGTAGGATGCGGTTCGAAGCAGCGTCACGGTGCTGTTTTCATGGCCGACCGCCTGATTGTGACAGTGGACATTGGCAAAGCCTTCAAGATTCTTCTGAAGCTTGGCAAAGGTTTCTGGGTCCGGTTCAAACGCGTGAACCGTCGCGCCCGTCGCGGCCAAAATCCTAGTGATGTCGCCGATATTGGCACCGAGGTCGCAGCAGATGTCGCCCGGTCCAAGCGTTTCAACAACCTTGTTGAAGTCGTTCATCGTGCGAATGCCGATGCGGCGCTTGAGCTTTCGATAGGCAACCCAGCCCAGCCAGCCGGGAAGATGGGAAACGGCGTGCAGGCCATTTTCAACGATGCCTTCGGGGCGCAAACTCTTCGTTGACGGCGTGAACAACAAGCTTTCCATCCTTATCTTGCAGAGGCACCGGCAAACCCGAGGGTTGCCGGTGCGTTTGATCTGGTGGCTAGCTATGCCTGATGTCGCCGTGGCGTGCAATAACGGCACAGGCGACTTTGGAGGTAAACGTGGCGATGGGCACGCCACGCCTGATACCGATCAATTATGCCAGAGCCGGATAATCGGTGTAACCCTTGGCGCCGCCGCCATAGAGAGTGGTGCCGTCCAGTTCATTCAGCGGGGCATTGTCCTTCAAGCGGCGCACGAGGTCCGGATTGGAAATGAAGGGGCGGCCGAAGGAGACGAGATCGGCATAACCGCTCTCCACCGCATGCCGGGCCATTTCGCCGGTATAACCATTGTTGACCATCCACGCGCCGGTGCCGCCTGCCTTGCGATAGGCGGCCTTGAGCGCCACGTAGTCGAAGGCATTGTCGCCCTGCATATAATCGCGCGGACCACCCGTTGCGCCTTCGACAACGTGGATGAAGGCGAGATTGAGCGAGGCCAGACGCTCGACGGCACGGTTGAAGAGCGGCTGCGGTTCGGGATCGAACGCATCATTGGCCGGCGTGACGGGCGAAAGGCGAATGCCGGTACGCCCGCCGCCGATTTCGTTTGCGACCGTTTGCGCCACTTCGAACAGGAAGCGGGTGCGGTTTTCGATGGAGCCGCCATAGGCGTCATCGCGGTGATTGGTGCCCGAGCGCAGGAACTGGTCAATGAGGTAGCCGTTGGCTGCGTGGATTTCGACGCCATCAAAACCGGCTTCATCGACGGCGGTGCGGGCGGCCCGGCGATAGTCTTCCAGTATGCCCGGAATTTCATCGAGCGTCAGGGCGCGCGGCGCGGAGGTTTCCACAAACGCGCCTGTGCCATCCGGGTTGATGATGTAGGTCTTCGACTTGGCGGTGATGGCCGAGGGGGCAACCGGCGCGCCACCATTCGGCTGCAGGCTGGTGTGCGAGATGCGGCCCACATGCCAGATCTGGGCGACGATCTTGCCGCCTGCGGCGTGGGCCGCGTCGGTGACCTTGCGCCATCCGGCAAGCGATTCCGGCTTGTAGAGGCCCGGCACATCGGCATAGCCCTGTCCCTGCTGGGTGATGGGGGTGCCTTCGCTGATCAACAGGCCCGCAGTGGCGCGCTGGGCGTAATAGGTGGCGGTCAGATCGCCGGGGATGGAATTGGGCGAGCGATTGCGCGTCAGGGGCGCCATGGCGATACGGTTTGCAAGCGTAATGCTGCCAATCGTGACGGGTTCAAAGAGATTGCTCATGGGGGTGTCCTCAACAGGGGCTTGGAGGGGGCAGGATCAGAGATCCGAATTCATCTGGCGCAAAAAGGCTTCGATGACCGGCTCGTTGCGTTTGTAAAACACCCACTGTCCCACCTTGCGGGTGGTGACGAGGCCCGCTTTCTGGAGCGTGGCCAGATGGGTGGAGACCGTGGATTGCGACAGGCCGCAGCGCTCGAACTGGCGGGCGCAGACGCCCATTTCCAAAGGGTGCTCCTGCAGCGCGAAATGCCGCTCGGGTTCTTTCAGCCATGTCAACATTTCAAGGCGGGCGGGGTTGGCCAGCGCTTTCAGGATTTCATCGCGATCCATGGTTTTCCTCATATCGAAACTATTCGATATTTGAATTTACATGATCCGATATGGATATCCAGATTTATCGATACAAGGGGCGAGGGGAGATTTGCCGGACAGCGGGCAAAAAAAGAGGGCCACCGAAAACGGGGCCCTTTTAAGGTGTGAAGGTCTAAACCTCCAGAGGGGAACAGCTGCTGCGGCGACATTGGGAGAACATCGCCATGTGCATCAGCTAGGTGCGATATGATGGTTTTTTGGGCACGGCACAATGCATTTTTGTGCATGCCTGCCATGCATTATTGCTTTTTTAACCAAGCGGTAAAATTTAGGGCAAAAAAAGAGGGCCACGGATCGCTCCAGGCCCTTTCCAAGTTTGAAGGTCTATAACCTCCAGAGGGGAACAGCTGCTGCGCAAACGTGCAAGGCACGCTCACATAATGCATCAGCTAAGGCGGGATATGGTCGTCAAAATGCAAAACTTCAATGCATTATAATGCAATGCAGCCATGCAATATTGCATGGCTTGTGAAATTTCGCGCCGAAGATAAGAATTGGGGAATGAAATTTCAGGTTTAGTGCCGCATGCCCATTAGAAATTCCAGTTGCGTGCCTTGGCCACGATGAAATCGCGGAAGGCTTTCAGCTTCGCGGCGTTTTTCATCTCGTCCGGATAGCAGAAATACGTGTCGAAAGAGGGGACATCGGCGCTGGTGAAAAGCTGCAGAAGTCCCGGATCGCGACCGACGATGTAATCGGGCAGCATGGCGACACCGATTCCCAACAGGCAGGCACGTTTGACCGAGATCAGGCTGTTGATCTGCAGGATCGGCGTGCGCGGATTATCCGACGTGCGGCCCGCCGTTTCCAGCCAGTTCAAATCCATCAGATAACCGGGGGCAAGCTCGCCGAAGGTGATGATGCGGTGATTGTCGAGGTCTTCGATCGACTGCGGCTCGCCGTAGCGGTTCACATAGGAGGGGGCTGCATAAACGTGCAGGTGTACGGTGAACAGCTTGCGCTGGATGAGGTCCGATTGCAGCGGCTGGCGCAGGCGGATGGCGCAATCGGCATGGCGCATGTTCACGTCCAGCTCCTCGTCGTCGAGGATCAGCTGGATCTGCATGTCCGGGTAAAGCTGAAGGAATTCCTGAATCTTGTCCGTCAGCCAGCCCTGACCAAGGCCGACCGTGGTGGTGACGCGCAGGCGGCCGCTCGGCTTTTCCGTGTTCTCCGTCAGCTGAACGCGAACGGATTCGAGCTTCAGCAGCACGTCATGGGCGGTGCGGTACAGAAGCTCACCCTGTTCGGTGAGGATCAGGCCACGGGCATGGCGGTGAAACAGCTTGATGCCGACATCCTGCTCCAGCGCACTGACCTGTCGGCTGATGGCCGATTGCGAAAGATGCAGTTTATCCGCCGCATGGGTGAAGGAACCCGCTTCGGCAGCGGCATGAAAAATGCGCAGCTTGTCCCAGTCCAGCGGCATTTCCCGTTCCCCCTATGCGCGTTCAGCCGCGCCTTGTGTCATTTTCAATGTGCATGCGCCGTCAGGAAGCGCTCGGCCTCGAGCGCGGCCATGCAGCCGCGGCCCGCAGCCGTAATCGCCTGACGGAATGTGTCATCGGCCACGTCACCCGCAGCAAAGACGCCCTCTACGCTGGTCGCGGTCGAATCCGGCGCGGTCCAGAGATAGCCGTTATCCTTGAGTTTCAGCGTGTCCTTGAAAAGTTCGACAGCGGGCGCATGGCCAATGGCCACGAAAACGCCGTCGGTCGCAAAATCGCTGATCTCGCCCGTCTTGGTATCGCGCAGCTTCACGCCGTTGACGGATGGCGGCATCGGGCCTTGCGCTGCCGCGCCGGTGATTTCGGCAATTTCCGTGTTCCAGCGGATCGTGACATTTTCCTTCTTGAAGATGCGCTCCTGCAGGATCTTCTCGCAGCGGAAGCTGTCGCGGCGATGCACGACGGTCACGCTCTTGGCAATGTTCGACAGGTAAAGCGCCTCCTCGACAGCCGAGTTGCCGCCGCCGACCACGATCACGTCGCGGTTGCGATAGAAGAAGCCGTCGCAGGTGGCGCAGGCCGAAACGCCGAAGCCCTGGAAGGTGCGTTCGCTTTCAATGCCCAGCCACTTGGCCTTGGCGCCGGTGGCGATGATCAGCGTGTCAGCGGTCCAGACCGCACCCGAATCGCAGGTGACGGTGAAGGGACGCTTGGAGACATCGACCGCGGTCACAATATCATTGACGATTTCCGCGCCCACATGGGTCGCCTGGCCGAGCATCTGCTCCATCAGCCATGGCCCTTGAATGGGGTCGGCGAAGCCCGGATAGTTCTCCACATCGGTGGTGATCATCAACTGGCCGCCCTGATCCAAGCCGGCAATCAACACGGGTTTCAGCATGGCGCGCGCTGCATAGATGGCTGCGGTGTAGCCAGCCGGGCCGGAGCCGATGATGAGAACCTGCGTATGCTGAATAGACATGGGTATTCCTTATTGCGCCAACGATACGAACGGACGGACCAAAGCGGTTCGGCAGGCGCGTTTATAAACTCCACGCTATTAAAGGTCTTCCATGCATTTATTCAAGGTCAGCCTTGCGTTTCCAACAAAGCAATTGGCCCGTTAATGGGCGGTGTTTACCTTCAGGCAAGACCAAGCAGGCGCCGCCCCTTGCTCAGGGCTGAACGGATTAGGCGCCAGCGGGGCTTGCTACCGCCCCAGGCGAAGCGGCGCAATCTCGCTTTTCCCTCTTCATCCGCGTTGTCGTACTCGCGTGTGCGGTTGTCGGCGACTAGAAGATTCTGAGGTCCCAGCGAACGAAAAGCATTGGCTTCATTACAGCGGTCAATGTCGAAATATTCACCATTACCGTTGACGACAACAACGCGCATTCCTCTTTCCAAAATCTGCCTTGTCATGCTGTCTCGGCCGTTTTCGAACACAAGGGCGGCTTGTCGGTCTGGCGCGTCGACGCCCCGCAAGTCGAGATAGAGGCTACGTGCGATGCAGAAGGCGTTGGTGCGCAATGATGGATTGGGAAAAAACGTCTCGGGCAGGGTGGTCTCGTAGGCACCACTTGCGCCAGAAACGCCAGCCTTACCTTGCAACACCGGCGCAGCAAGCTTGTCCAGCCAGCCCTCGATGAGCGGCTCGGAATAGGTGTTTAGGAAGCAGAGAAACTGATTTCTTGTTTGTTTTGCTGCGTAGGTGTATGCGCTGATATCAACTCCAGCGTCATTGAGGTGAAGTAATCGCGTTTCGAACGAGCCACTGATTTCTTCGACTGCTGAGGAGATTGTCTGTGCCTGATTTGGAGAAGTTGCGCCCTTTATAAGAATGCATACACAGCTTGACCAAGGTTTTGTTGTTTTCAGCAATCCTTTGACGAAGCGCTCAAAATCTGAAACGGGATGTGTCGTTCTATATAAGTAAATAATGCATATGGGATGTGTCATAGTAGGCTGCCTAAAACATTCAATCTCGTTTAGAGAATCAGGAGAAATAAATGTCATCCGTCGACGCCTTCAGAGAGGCACCTTACAGATCCATCAAGCAAGATACGTATTTTACATGCTACGACAAGCTTCTTACTCCGTATATCGGCAAGTCTCCGGTAGTCGTTGACGTCGGGGTGTTAAGTGGCGGCTCTCTTTTCATGTGGCGTGACTTTTTTGGATCGGGCGCGCGCATTATTGGTGTTGAGCTCAACCCAACTGCCACGAAATGGCGCGATCATGGGTTCGAGATTTTTATTGGTGACCAGAGTTCGGATGCGTTTTGGGACGACTTTTTTCAGCAGGTGGGCAACGTCGATATTCTGATTGATGATGGCGGGCATACCAATTTCCAGCAGCTCAAGACGCTACATAAGGCAATTCCGCATGTCCGTGACGGAGGCGTCATTCTCATCGAAGATACGCATGCCAGCTATATGGGGAACTTCGGCAATCCCTCAAAATATTCTTTTATGAATTTTTGCGCCAACGCCGTACACAGTATTAATGATCGATACTTCTACAAAAAGCCCAAAAATCTGATCCGCGATAACGTATCCAGCCTCGAGATTTTTGAGGGTATTTCAGCATTCAAGATTGACAGGCGTCTTTGCAAAAAATCATCATTGATCGATAATGGTGGTGAGAATGATCATGCGATCGATATGCAAGTCGGGGACGTGGCCATGATGAGGAATGCGCTTTGGGCTAACAGCAAGATTGTGTCGAAGTTTCAAAGGAAGTCAAAGCGCGTAAAAGAACGGCTTCTTTCCTTTAAGAATTGTCGGCAGTTCTTTTCGTAATGCGTGTTCTGTTGACAGGTGCCAATGGGCGAATTGGCCGTTGGGTTGCACGTGAACTCCTTGGTTCTGGTGTGGAGGAAGTCTGCTGCCCAAACCACCATGCTTTTGATATTTTAGCTGAGGGCGAACACTGGTCTGACATTTTCGCGAAGCCTTGGGATGTGTTGATTCATTGTGCGTGGATTACTTCGCACGGTGATTTCTGGAGTAGCCTAGAAAACATTGTCTGGGCTAAGGCGTCTGAGAGACTATTTGACCGATTTTACGCTGCGGGTGGACAGCGTATCGTCGGGGTGGGGACGTGCGCAGAATATGAGTGGCCCTCTGCGAGTTTGTATCTGACTGAGGCTTCTGTGTGTAACCCCGCGACGCTCTATGGGCTATCTAAGCTGCAAACCTATACATACCTCGAGGAAGCTGCTCGTCGATACGAGCGCTCATTTGCTTGGAGTCGTATATTTTTTACTTTTGGCGCTGGGGAAAGTGATAAAAAGCTAATTCCCTCTATGGTTGCTGCCCAATTGGCAAAAACGCAGATGCGCTGTGGACATGAGGAAGCTAGGCGGGATTTCCTCGATTTCGAAAGTGTAGGTCGCCTGATTGCGCGCGTATCCCTTTCGCAGGTTGCCGGAGCTATTAACATCGGCAGCGGCGAAGCCATTTCGCTCGGCGAGATATATAATGACGTTCTGGATATCTGTGGAGGAGAGACCTTTGTTTCCTTTTCTAGCGAAATCACAAGGAATCAGCACTTTGTCGTGCCCGATATTTCAAAATTGAGGCATGCGCTTAATTTTCATTGCCAGGGGAGCGTCCGTTCTAAAATCCGAGAGTATGTAAAATACTTAGCTTTAGATAGGTCTACCTAGTAATTTAATGATTATTCTCTTTATTTTCAGTCTTATAATCCTGATGCGGCTGGCTCGTAGCTTTTGATATGTGTAAGAATTCCTTAGGTTTCCAATATACTTCTTTTCGGAATTCGATAAATTTGATTGGGAGACTTCATTGTCGAATGCTTCGTAAAAAAGCGGCATAAGCTTTTCAAGTCTTTCAATTCTCGCGGATATTGGCATGCCGCCTCTCATGCCGTCCCCCTTGGGCGGCGAATATATTCTTTGAGTGAACAGTGTTTCCGGGCAGCCGATAATCTGACGGTTGATGATGGGGCGAAGAACCGTTAAATGATCACGCGAATAGGCATGCGGGAATCGGTCCCACATTGTGTGTACTATATCTTTCAAGTGTTGTGTGCGCCAAACTCCATAAAAAATACTTGCATGATAATTAAATAAAGAGCTTCCAATCTCTTTTATTGTATTATTTTTTGAGAAAATGGCGGCTGAAGTTGTGGGGGTGTACTCTGTTTCCGAAATGCGGGTCACGACCGTAGGGGCAGCCAGATTGCAGTCTGGGTTAGCGTCCAACGCGGCAATCATGCTGTCGAGAAAATTTTCAGTTGCATAGTCATCATCGGCGCGCCAGCAGAAATATTCGGTTTGGCAGAATGAGAACGCTTTGCGAAAATTAGCCTCATGGCCCACGTTAACTTCACTGCTTATAATGGAAATTCGTGAATCTTTGGACGCGTAATAATTGCATATTTCTGCGGTGCGGTCTGTGGATGCATTATCGCAAATAACGACATGGTAATCGGTAAAACTTTGCGCGAGGATCGAATCCAAACATTCGCCTATCATGGCTTCTCCGTTATAGACTGGAATGCCAATCGTCACCCGTGCCATAGTGTTAATATCCTCAAATCATACTGGAAACCGATGCCCCTCTTCGCATACAATAATGACTGGTCGCAAGCCGGAAACAATTTCGATTTCCTTCGTCTGGTTCTGGCGTCTCTGGTGATTGTCAGCCATGCTTATCCCTTGTTCGTTGGCACGGAAGATCCTTGGCAGGCGTATGGTGCGCCGTTCAATATTGGGCAGATGTGCGTTATGGCCTTCTTTGTTATCAGTGGTATGCTGGTGACGCGTTCCGCCCTTTTGTCTCGCTCGCTGCTGTCGTATATTGTATCACGCGCAATGCGGCTTTTGCCCGGCGCTTTCGTCTGCGCGCTGTGGATGGCGTTCGGTGTTGGTCTTGCCTTTACCACGCTTGGTGTTTTCGACTACCTGACCGATGCAAGCGTTTGGACATTCCTCCGACGCAACACCATGCTTATGTCGATACAGTACGATCTTCCGGGTGTCTTCAAAGAAAATATCTATGCCGGGGCCGTCAATGGTTCGCTCTGGTCGCTCAAAGTCGAAATCCGCATGTATATTTTGTTCGGGACGATTGTCTTCCTCATGCGTTTGAAACCGGTCTGGATGCGTTACCTGAAGTATGTGTTGCTGACGCTTTTTATCGTTGCCTATTTCAGAGCGATACTGCCCCCGCTTCTGCCGCAGGGAGCTTTGGAGCCTAAGACGAACTGGATTTATGGCTATTATTTCGCGGCGGGTGCCGTTCTCCTGACCTGGGAAAAAGCAATTCCTCGTAACCTTGCTGTCGCAGTGGCGTTGTTCTGCGCTTCGCTCTTCACGGTCAATACGCCGTTTCTCGATCCATTGATGCGGCTGACCTTGCCCTATCTTTTCTATTGTTTAGCTTTTTCGCAGACAGGTGCGCTAAAGGGGCTGCGCGGCTGTCCGGATGTTTCCTATGGCATTTATATCTATGGCTTTCCCGTGCAGCAGTCGTTGTCGGCCTTGTTTGCGGATCGCTTCGGCATGGTGCCGCTCACCGCCGCCTCGCTGTTGATCACGATCACACTGGCGACGCTGAGCTGGAGGCTGGTCGAGAAGCCAACGCTGGGACGTAAACGCAAGGTGGAGGAGGCTATTACCAAACTTTACCGGCGTGTCGTTCCGTCCGGCCAGATCTGATGGTGCCGCCCGTTCACAGGAAGGTTCCAACGACATATAAGGGGCCAGCGGCGGTTTATGATTCTCGTCCGCCTCAAACTAGAAACAGGATCAGCAGAGCCTATGAGCAGCGCCGAAGCGCCCGTCAATGTTATATGCATGAAGTGGGGGACGCTTTACGGTCCTGAATATGCGAACCGTCTTTATGCAATGGTGGCGCGCAATCTCATGCGCCCTTTCCGCTTCGTCTGCTTTACCGACGATGCAAGCGGGCTTCGTTCGGAGATTGAAGCCGTTGATCTGCCGTCGATCCGTATCGATGCGCCTTATGAAAAGACGCCATGGAAAAAGCTAGCGCTATATAACCCCACTCTGGGGGACCTTGCCGGTCCGACGCTTTTTTTCGATCTAGATGTGGTTATCACCGGGCCGCTCGATCGGTTTTTCGAGTACCCAGGCGTTTACTGTGTGATTCATAACTGGACACAGCCGAAGCAGATAAACGGCAATACCTCTGTTTTCCGCTTCGATATCGGGGCGCATGGCGATCTTCTTGATCTGTTTCACAGTCAGCCGACCCAGCATTGGGTGGATGTTCATCGCATAGAGCAGACTTTTCTGTCGCAGCAATTACATGCGCAAGGCAAGCTAAGCTATTGGCCGGAAGGCTGGTGTGTTTCCTTCAAGGTGCACTGCCTTCCGGGCGGCTGGAAGTTCCCGCGTATCCTTCTGAACTGGTTCAGGCCATCACGGCTTCCACAAGGTGCGAGCGTCTGCGTGTTTCACGGGCGTCCCAACCCCGATGATGCGCTTTTGGGGCGCTGGCCGGGAAAATGGTACAAGCGTCTGTTACCGGCGCGCTGGATTGCGGATTACTGGCATGAATGAAGGGTGGCTTTACGAATCATGAGTGCGCCGCTTGTCAGCATTATTTCGGCCGTCTTCAACAAGGCCGGTGTTCTGGCCGAAACACTGCGGCTGGCCCGGGAGCAGCGGGGCCTTAAAGACAGCGAAATAGAGTTCGTCTTCGTTGACGATTGCTCAACCGACGGATCCTTGGCGCTGCTTGAGGCTGAAGCGGTCAGCGATCCACGGGTCAGGGTGTTCGCCTCATCACAGAACGCTGGTCCCTCGGTCGCCTTCAATCGGGCGGCGAAGGAGGCGCGTGGTCAATACCTATTAGCGATCGACGCCGATGACATGCTGCCTGCCAACGCCGTCCGCTTCCTTCTCGACTGCGCCTTGCGTTTGGATGCTGGGCTGGTCTTAGGTCGAAGTCGACGCGGGGAAGGGTGTCCGGATATACCCGAGAACGCTGATGTATCTCTGATTGAAGATGCGCTCGCCTTCGTGGCAGAGCGCAAGATCGTTCGCATGGGGTTTCTGTGCAAGCGAGATATCTGGTTGCGGGCTGGTGGGGCGGATGAAAGCGTTTTCATACAGGATCAGTCTTTGCCGCTAAGGCTTGGGGCCGCGGTGGGACGGTTGGCTTGGGTTGATGCCTTCGTTTACCATCTACGCCCGAGCGGAGAGGAGAACCTGTCGCGAAACGTGCTTCAGCAACATCACGACCGCTTTTTCGCGTTGCGACCATTTTTAAGTCGGGCGGATGTTTCTCCTGCCGCCCGTAAGGCCATCATGCGGCAGGTGGTATCTAGCCTTTGGAAGCTAGATCGGGACCGAGGCGTCGTATTCCCGGTCCTTTCGAGCGCCGGGAGGGTTTATCTCCTAAACCGGCTTCTAGGTGTTGAGCCATCATCCGTTGTTTTGGACAGGTTTGGCCGTCTGCTTGCAAGCCTTAACGGCATTCGCCGACCGGAGATTTCCTGATGCAGCCCAAACGTATTTTGATCGTTGGAAATTTTGGACGAAAGGACCTCTTTCGCCGTTACTTCAACATGGAAAGCAAGCTGGCCAACGGGTTCATCCGGGCGGGGCATCATGTCCTGTGTTTCTCCGATCGTGATCATGCACGTGAAGCCACCATTTTCCGCACGCAGAAACTCGGTGCGCGCAAGATGCAGGAGAAGCTTGTCGAACTTACCGCGCATTACCGGCCTGCTCTCGTGTTGATTGGGCACGCTGATCTTGTTGATGAGGTGACGTATCAGCGGCTGCGCGATAAGGTGTCCGGCTTGCGGCTTGCGGCTTTTTGTGTTGATGCCCTTTTTCGCAAGGCAACAATGCAACGATTTTCTGCCCGCGCCCAGCTAATGGACGCCGCATTTCTGACCACTGCGGACCGGCAGCAGGCAGCCTTGCTCGGCATACCGGCCGGACGGCTGTTTTTCGTACCCAATCCGGTCGATTCCAGTATGGAGACGGCGCGGGTTTTTGAAATGCCGCGTGAGGCGTTGCGGCTGGATGGCCAGTTTCTAGGCACCGGTATCGAGCGCCGCGAGGATCAGATCGAGTTCATTCGTAACTCGCTTCCAGCGTCATACAGGTTTGAAAGCGGCGGCAAGGCGTTTGCTACTGAGCGCGTTGACAGTACAACCTTCCTAGATAGACTGGCGGAGGCGGCTGTTTGCCCCAACCTACCTCTCGATGACCTGAAAACGGAGCAGCTGGCGTATCTTTATTCGTCGGATCGTATCGCGCAGACATTGGGGCAGGGCGTGACGACGCTGACCACCGCTGCCAGCCGCCTGTCTGATATTTATGAGGACGGTGTAGTGGAATATTCCGACCGTGCTGATCTGGTGGCGAAGATGACGGCTCTATACGAAGATGACGTGCGGCGCATGCAGATCGGCGAGATTGGTCATCGTCTTGCCCATGAGCGCACGGGATGCTCGAAGGTCGCCGACTACATCCTGTCGGTCTGTTTCGGTGAAAGCGAGGGAGTTGTACCGTGGCCGAGCGCCCTCAATTGACGAAAGTGGAAGAAAACGCTCTGGTGGACGGTCATCGCCTGCGCGTCATGCAGGTGCTTCCCGCCCTTGGTGATGGCGGAGTGGAGCGCTCTACTCTTGAAATGGCTGGCTATCTGTCACGTCAGAACGCTGAGCATTGGGTGGTAAGTGGCGGCGGGCGCTTGGTGCCGGATGTGGTCGCTGCCGGAGCGCAGGCTGTGGAACTGCCGGTCGGGGAGAAATCGCCGCTTGCCATCATAGCGAATGCCCGTGCTCTTGGTCGGCTGATTGACGCGCACAAGATCGATGTCGTTCATGCGCGTAGCCGCGCTCCGGCATGGGCGGCATGGCTTGCATGCCGCTGGTTCTCTTATCATCCAACTCGCTACCTGACAACGTTTCACGGCGTCTACAGTCATGGCAGTGCGCTGAAACGCGCCTATAATCGCGTCATGCTGAAGGGGCGCGTGGTTATTGCCAATTCGCGATTCATCAAAAATCACATCGTTTCTGTATACGGTTATCCCGACAATCAAATTATTGTCGCGCCACGTGGCATTGAGCCCGCACTTTTCGAACCCGCACTCTATTCCTGCGAATTTCGACAGCGTATTCGTGCTGAGTTCCAGCTGCATGAGGCGGAGCCGATGCTGATTATCGTCGGCCGCCTGACGGGGTGGAAGGGGCATAGCGTTCTGGTGGAAGCCCTTGAACGTTTGAAGGATTTGCCTTGGAAACTGGTGGTCGCCGGTGGGGGAGACGCGGATTTTGTCCAAAATCTGAAGCGCCAGATAACGGTGGCGGGCCTTTCTGATCGCATTATTCTAACGGGAAGCCGCAAGGATGTTCCGGCGCTTCTGGCCGTCGCGGATCTTGCCTATTCCACCTCCACGCGGCCCGAAGCTTTCGGGCGAGCCTCTATCGAGGCGCAGGCGATGGAAACGCCAATCATTGCGACCGACCACGGCGGCAGCCGAGAAACCGTCATTCCCGGAGTGACTGGCTGGCTTGTTGCCCCTTCGGATTCGCTGGCACTCAGCGCTGTGACGCGTGAGGCTCTTTCAGATCCGGCCCGATTGAAGCGGATGGGGCTTGAAGGTCGGGCAAACGTGCTGGCGCATTTCACAACAGAGCGTATGCTGGAAGCCGAGTTTTCCGCTTACCGGCGCTTGCTTGCCAAGCCGGTTTCGTCATGACAGAGCCGAAGCTTGTCTGGGTACTTACTGATGGCAAGGCGGGTGACGAGCAGCCGCTTATAGGCATCGCCGAGGCTTTGGGTTCTACGCCTGTGCTTCGTCATGTGCATCCACGCCGGTTGTTCGCGGCGCTAATGCCATGGGGACCGATTGATCCGCAGGAAAGTGAGAGACGGTCTGGTGCTCCTCTTGCGCCGCCTTGGCCGGATATCTGTCTTGCGACCGGGCGGCGTACCGTCGCTTATCTGCGCCGCCTGAAGCGCCTCTCGCCGCAGACCTTCACCGTGTTTTTCAAAGACCCTCGAACCACGTGTCACGGGGCCGATCTATTGGTGGTGCAGGCGCATGACAAGCCGCGTGGTAAGGGAGTCATGGTGATTACCACCGCTCCGAACCGCATTTTGCCTGAGCGTCTTGCGGCTATTCGTGCTGCGCCCCCGGCCATTCTTGCTGGTTTGCCAGCACCGCGAGTTGCTGTTCTAATAGGTGGTGATAGCCGACATCACCGTTTCACGGATGCGGATATCAGCGCCTTCGAGGTTGGGCTGCGCGAGCACCTTGCCCAAGGGAAGTCATTGATGATTACGGCTTCAAGACGAACCCCACTGCGGTTGCGTGTGGGGCTGGAGGCGCTACGCGCTGAACAGAGGGTTCATTTCTGGGATGGATGCGGGGACAACCCCTACGCTGCCTATCTGGCGCTTGCGGATGAGGTGATCGTGACCGCGGATTCCACGAATATGATCGGCGAGGCGGCGGCCACAGGCCGCCCCGTGCAGATTTTTTACCCGCATGGCGGGCATCCGAAGATTACCTCCTTTATCGCAGCTCTTTCTAAAACGGCGGTCGTCGGTCGCTTCCCAAATGCGCCAGCGATTGGCGATTACGCGCCGATCAACAGCACGGAAAGTGTGGCGCAGGCCATTGGGGCTGGTTGGTCTGCCCGCGCGTCAGGCTGGGAGGACGGGCGGCAATAGCCGATTATCGTTGACACAATAGGCAGATTTGCTAGTTGCTGCTTTGGGCGTGGCATTCGATAATGCCGAGGGAAGGCCATTTCTGGCGTGACGTTATTGAGGTGGAATTGCTATGAAGGCAGTCATTCTTGCGGGCGGTTTGGGAAGCCGGATTTCAGAGGAATCTGTGCTTCGTCCAAAGCCGATGATCGAGATCGGTGACCGGCCTATTCTCTGGCATATCATGAAGATGTATTCAGCTCATGGCATCAATGACTTCATCATCTGCCTCGGTTACAAAGGATACGTGATCAAAGAGTTCTTCACGAACTACACGCGTCATGGTTCCGACGTCACTGTCAACATGCAGACCGGCTCCATCACTTATCACCAGGAAATCGCTGAGCCGTGGACCGTCACTCTGGTGGAAACAGGTGAGAACAGCATGACGGGCGGGCGTCTTGGTCGGGTTGCTCCCTACCTAAAAGATGAGGACGATTTCTGCTTCACCTACGGCGATGGCGTTTCGGATGTCGATATCAGTGCCTCGATCGCCTTTCACAAGGCCCATGGAGCGCGCGCAACCATGACAGCGGTTGCCCCTCCTGGACGGTTCGGTGCCCTGAAGATCACGGATGACATGATTACCAGTTTCGAAGAAAAACCTGCCGGAGACAACGGTCTTATCAATGGCGGATTTTTTGTACTCCAGCATAATTGTCTCGATCTGATCAACGGCGATGATACGATCTGGGAGGCAGCGCCGCTGGAGACGCTGGCCTCCACCGGTCAGTTGCGCGCTTTTCGTCATGACGGGTTCTGGCAGCCGATGGATACGCTGCGCGACAAGAACCAGTTGCAGAAGCTGTGGGCCAACGGGCAGGCTCCGTGGAAGAAGTGGAGCTGATGGTGACGCAGGCTGCTTCCAAGGTGCCGGATCCGGCTTTCTGGCAGGGTAAGCGGGTTCTGTTGACGGGGCATACGGGTTTCAAGGGTGCTTGGTGCGCGATGTGGCTCAGGGCTCTCGGTGCTAATGTCACTGCCCTGGCGCTGCCCCCGGAAAATGGCGACAATCTTTTCGCGCTGGCGGGTGTGGAGAGTGATTGTGACAGTCATTTCGTGGACCTTCGGGATGGTGAGCGAGTTCGTGAGATAGTGGAAAAGTCCCGGCCACAGATCGTACTGCATCTCGCCGCACAGGCGCTCGTTCGCCGGTCTGTGCGTGATCCGGTGACGACCTGGCAATCGAATGTCGTTGGCACATTGAACCTTCTACAAGCGCTGCGCGATCTTAAAGATCTTGAGGTTGTTCTCGTCGTGACCTCCGACAAGGTTTACGCCAATGACGGTCAGGGAAGAGCATTCTCCGAGGGGGATCAACTTGGCGGCAAGGACCCCTATTCGGCCAGCAAGGCGGCGTGCGAAATCCTGGTGCGCTCCATGCGGGAAACCTATTTCAGAGATACTCCTGTTGCTACAGTGCGCGGCGGCAACGTGATCGGTGGCGGGGATTTTTCAGAAGATCGGCTCGCTCCGGATTGCGTGCGTGCAGTGTGCTCCGGCATGCCGGTTATTCTGCGCCAGCCGCGCGCCACAAGGCCTTGGCAGCACGTTCTCGATTGCCTTTGCGGCTATCTGCTTTATGCGCAGGCGCTCGCCACACGACCCAGTATGCCTCTGGCCATGAATATCGGGCCGGAAAGCGCCCATGATCTGCCGGTTCTGACTTTTGCCGAGATGCTTCTGATGGAAATGCGCCGTCCTGATCTTTTGTTAATCGAGGAAGAGAAGGGATCTGTCGAGGCACCTCGGCTTGCTCTTAATCCGGCGCTTGCGCGGGAGACCCTTGGATGGGCCGACCGTTTGGTGGGAGCCGAAGCCATTACTGCTACGGCGCGCTGGTACAATGCTTGGAATGCGGCCGCAGATGTGGCCACCCTTACACGGCGTGAGATCGCCGCCTATCAAGGTCTGGAGTAATACATGACTACTTGTCGCTTCTGTTCCTCCCCGCTGACGCTGACGCTGGTCGATTTGGGGACAACGCCACTTGCAAACTCCAATCTGCGTTCGCGGGATGAGATCGTCAGCGAGAAGTCGTTTCCGCTGCATGTGATGGTCTGCGATGAATGCCGACTTGCCCAGACGACTGAGACCATCCCCGCGGATGCTATCTTCCACGACGATTATGCGTATTTCAGTAGTTTTTCGAACAGTTGGGTCGAGCATGCCCGCTGCTATTGCGAGGAGATGACGGTACGATTCGGGCTGGGCAGTGGATCGCTGGTCATGGAGGTTGCCTCGAATGATGGTTATCTTCTGCAGCATTTCGTCAAGGCTGGTGTTCCTGTTCTAGGCATAGAACCTGCCGGCAACTGTGCGGTGGAAGCCGAGCGCCGCGGTGTTCCGTCAATTGTTGAATTCTTTGGAAGCGAACTTGCAGGACGGCTGGTGTCGCAGGGTCAGCAGGCTGACCTCATGGCGGCGAACAATGTGCTGGCGCATGTTCCGGACATTTCCGATTTCATCAAGGGCTTCAGCATCGCTTTGAAGCCTGAGGGCGTCGTAACCTTCGAGTTCCCACACCTTCTCAACCTTATCAACCTAGTGCAGTTCGACACCATCTATCATGAACATTATTCCTATCTATCGCTTATTGCGGTGGAAACGATCATGCGACGTCATGGAATGCGGGTGTTTGATGTGCAACAGTTGCCCACGCATGGCGGCTCCCTACGAGTATTTGCCTGCCGAGAATCGGCCAGCCATGCCGAAATGAAAGGTCTTGGCGAGATCCGAGCCCTTGAAAAGGCCGCACGTCTTGACGAAAGCGCCGGTTATGAAGGGTTCACAGCGAAGGTGGAGAAAGTGCGCGATGACTTTCTCACTTTTCTTGCCGATGCTCGCAAAGCTGGTCAGTCGGTGATCGGGTATGGTGCTGCCGCCAAAGGAAACACGTTCATGAACTATTGCGGGTTGAACGAGACGGACATCGACTATGTCGCCGACCGCAATGTGCACAAGCAGGGCCGCTTGCTGCCGGGCATTCATGCGCCGATCTGCGATCCAGCTAGGATCGCAGAAACCCGTCCCGACTATGTCGTTATCCTGCCATGGAACTTGGCGCATGAGATTCAGCAGCAATTGCCGCAGATCCGAGAGTGGGGGGGGCGCTTCGTGACGGCCATTCCAGAACTCAAGGTATTCTGAGGCGTTTATGGAACGCGTTGAACCAGAGTTCGGGAGCAAGATTGACGGTCCTGCCGTTATCGTTCCGACGAGGCACGAAGATGAACGCGGGCTTTTTGCCCGTGTGGTCTGCTCTCAAGAATTCGCTGGCCTCGGCATCACGTTCAAGTCGGTGCAGACTAGTCTTTCTCGCAATCTTTCCCTGCATACGCTGCGCGGCATGCATTATCAGCCGGGTGAATGGGCAGAAGGCAAGCTGGTGCGGGTGGGACGTGGTGCCATTTATGACGTAGCGGTAGACCTTCGCCCTAAAAGCCCAACATATCTTAATTGGTGCGGAACGATTTTATCGGAAGAAAACCTTAGAGCTTTTTTTATTCCGCGCGGCTTCCTTCACGGTTTCCTTACACTCAAGCCTGACACGGATGTGATCTATGAAATTGATCGCATGTTCGAGCCGGGACATGGTGCGGGTTTTCGCTGGAACGATCCTGCCTTTTCAATTGATTGGCCTGCCGCACCCGCTGTGATTAGCGCACGCGATGCGGAATATGCTGATTATATTCGAATTGATTTCCACTCATGATGAAGGATGAACTTTGCTGACGTCTGATGCTTGCTAGATCAGATTATTTTCTTTTCATCATCGGAAGGCCTTTCCAGCCGGTTGTGGCCGAAAAGTCCGGGTTGTACGATTCCAATGTGAAACCGGTTGTTACGCCACCACCATCTATTTTCCGGACAATTGATTGGATGCTCCAGATCTGGAAGTCCATTGACCTTCTTGTTTGTGACGTGTTCACGTGCGAACTTTATCAGCTTACCCAAGAAAAAATCCTTGGTAGTTATGAAGGATCTGTTGCACCAGTTCAGTGTGTTGGATTCAGCAACGAATATACCGTTACCTAACGGCTTGATGTGTTCTGTTCCAATCTCGGGGAAGTCGGGCAGGCAAATCGCTTCATTGGTTCGCGCCATTGCTGCGTCGCGACGCAAGCGCCCCAAAAGAGTTGGCCTGAGTGGGAATCCTGCCTTCCAATACCGATGGAAGCGTTGTGTTGGTTCGGTTATTCTGGCCTGTAACTGGATGGCCTGTAATTTTTGTGTCTCCAGATGCATCAAGCATAGTTCAATGATTGAGCGACCGTTTATCTGGTCACGTAATAGACAATCACATTCCATAACCATGATGGTTTCGGTCGAGGGAAGACTGGCCGCGAGCGCGAGTCCTTCTTGTATTCCAAGGTTACGTTCGGTGGCTACCGGAATAAAACCGAATGACTGTGCGATCTCCATTTCCTCTGGATCGCCTTCCTGACAAAGCACGAAACGTTCAACGAATAGGTCCGATATTGGAGCTAGGGCACCAAGTGTGTTTCGCAGTGTATTCGGGGCTTTCCAAGTCAAAATGGAAAGGCCTACTGGGGGGGCGCTGGAATTATAGGCTATGGACAAAAGGTTCATCCCCTTAAGCGCGAAAAATGCATTTTCACGAAATGCGACACCTTTATGGGCGTCCGCATTTCGGAAAGTTGGTCACCGGCATTTTGGCCTCGCTCAGCCCCACTTGATGGAGAGAATCTCGTAGCCCTTGGCACCGCCCGGTGCATTGACCTCGATCGAGTCACCCACTTCCTTGCCAATCAGCGCGCGGGCGATGGGCGAGGAGATGGAGATGCGGCCAGCCTTCACATCGGCTTCCTGATCGCCGACGATCTGATAGATCTTCTCTTCTTCGCTGTCCTCGTCCACGAGCTTGACGGTGGCGCCAAACTTGATGGTCGAGCCGGACATCTTGGAAAGGTCGATCACTTCGGCGCGTGCCGTCAGGTCTTCCAGCTCGCCGATGCGGCCTTCATTGTGGCTCTGCGCTTCCTTGGCCGCGTGGTATTCGGCATTTTCAGAAAGGTCGCCATGGGCGCGGGCTTCGGCAATGGCCTCAATGATCCGCGGGCGTTCTTCCTGCTGGCGCCAACGCAGTTCCTCCTGCAGCTTCGTGAAGCCGCTCTGCGTCATCGGCACTTTCTCAACCATTTCCAATTCCTTCTGTCTTCTCGTCGCGCAGCGGCGGACACAAAAGAAAACAGGTCCCGAAGCCCAAGCTTCGGAACCAGTTTCAAATCAATGTTCCGGGTCTTATAGCAGATTGCTTGCGCAAAAAGCCAGATTTTTCGAACGCGCGCTTTGACGCGTCCTTGGGCCGCGCCTCGGGTGGCGGTCAGTGGCCGGATGATGCCTCAATCGGCGGACCGTTCCGGTAGACGCTCTGGGCCAGCAGAGCGAGCAGGATGATCGTGACGGCGGCGGCAAGGCAGGTGAGGGCAAAGCCGGACGCGAAGGCTGTGCGAGCCTCCACCAGCCATGCGGCGTCACTCAGGTGGACAGCTTTGGCGACCTCCAGCGCACCGCCGAGCGTTGCGCGCGCCTTTTCGGCATCCGCCGGGGCAAGCGCATCCATCGGGACATCGTGCATGGCCAGCCGGTAGACGATGCCGCCAAGGCTGCCGAGAATGGCGACGCCCATGGCGCCGCCGAATTCCGCGCCCGTTTCGGAAATCGCCGAGGCCGCGCCGGATTGCTCCGGGGGCGCGGAGCCGACAATCAGCCCGGTGGTGGTGAGAACGACAGGCACGAAGCCGAGGCCGATGAGGCCGCTTGCTGCCAGCACGGCGTAGAGGCTTTGCGTGTAAGCCGCATAAGCCATCAGAAGGGTGCCGATGGCATTCACCAGCAAGCCGCCGAGCACCGTTTTGACTGGTCCGAAACGGTTCGTGACCCGCCAGGCCTGCAGCGACATCACCGTGAAAACGAGACTCGGCGCAATCGACCAGAGCGCGGCTTCCAGCGGTGTCTTGCCGAGCACCATCTGCAAAAACTGGTTCTGGAACAGGAAGATACCAAAGACAAAGAACACGCCGAACAGGTTGACCAGCAGCGAGGCGGTAAAGGAGGGAATGCGAAAGAGTGACAGGTTAATCAGCGGGTCGGCGAGGGTTTTCTGACGGCGGATGAAGACCACACCGAACACCAGACCGATGACAACCGGTGGCAGGTGGCGCAGTTGGAACCCGTCGAGCGCGATATGCTTGAGGCCGTAAATGACCGGCAGGACGGTGGCGAGCGACAAGGCGACGCTCAAGAGGTCGATGCGGCTCGCCGTTTCCGCCTTGTACTCGGGCAGCAGCAGCGGTCCGGCGATGATAAGCGCCAGCATGATGGGCAGGTTGATGAGGAAGACCGAGCCCCAGTGGAAGAATTCCAGAAGGACGCCGCCAATCAGCGGGCCGACAAGGCCACCCAGAGCGAAGGCCGTGCCCCAGATGCCGATGGCACGGGTGCGTTCTTCCTCCACCGCAAACAGGTTGACGACGAGCGAAAGCGTCGAGGGGGCAATCGTGGCACCTGCAATACCGAGCAGGGCGCGGGCGATGATGAGCTGCGAGGCCGTGGTCGACAAGGCGGCCAACAGTGAGGCAATGCCGAAGGCGGCGGCTCCGATCATCAGCACGCGACGGCGACCGATACGGTCACCCAAAGACCCCATGGTCAGCAGGAAACCGGCCACCATGAAGCCGTATATGTCATTGATCCACAACAGCTCTGCGGCTGTCGGGTCGAGGTCGGCGATGATTGCGGGCATGGCGAGAAAGAGGACCGAAAGGTCCATCGAATAAATCAGGCAGGCAATCGACAGCACGAAAAGGCCGACCCACTCGCGGCGTCCGGCAGGGGTAGGAAGGGCGGTGGTGTCCGTCATGGCGCTCTCTCATGGGCATGATCAAGGCGCGGTCCAAAACGGACGGCGGATCATGTTTCGTGCAGGGCGCGCAACTTGGCGAGTTCATCAGAGCTTGGCAAGTGTTAAGTTTATGACGGCCAAGGCTTCAGGATAGACCCAGGAACTGCTCCAGCCGGTCGAAGTTCTGCTCGTTGGCGGCGGCGATGAATTTCTGCAGTTCAACAAACTGTTCCGTTGCCTCGGAGGTCATGCGCCAGGAAAGGCGCGTTCCGGCCTCTTCGGCCTTGAAGGCCATGTCCAGCCGGAACACATGGATCGGGCCATGATGGAGAAAGGCGATGCGGTGCGGCGGCTCAACCACTTCGAAGGTGGAGTGATTGTCGAAATCCGTGCCGTTGGATGCGGTCATGGTGATGCGCCAGTCGCCACCGGGGCGGAGATCGAAGGCGTCGATGCGGTTGGTAAAACCGTTCGGACCCCACCAGTGAACGAGTTTCTGAGGGTTGGCGAAGGCGTCGAAAAGCGTCTCGTGATCAACGGCAAAAAGCCGTTCGTTGAGGATTTCGATGATTTCGGACATAGGCCTCACCCGAAGAGAAAGGCCGCCGGATGGCTCCGGCGGCGCTTGTCGATCAGAAGTAGCTCTGCAGCGGGCGCACTTCCAGCTGGCCCTTGGTCAGCGCCTCGATGGCTTCGGCGGCGGCCTGCGCACCGGCCATGGTGGTGTAGTAGGGCACCTTCTGCATCAGCGTGGCGCGGCGCAGCGACTTGGAGTCCGAAACCGCCTTGTTGCCATCGGTGGTGTTGAAGACGAGCTGGACCTGACGGTTGCGGATGGCGTCCTCGATATGCGGACGGCCTTCCAGAACCTTGTTGATCTTCTCGGCTGCAATGCCCTTTTCAGCGAGGAAGCGCTGCGTGCCGCCGGTGGCGAGAACGCGGAAGCCGATGCCAGCCAGAAGGCGGATGGCGGGGAGCACGCGTTCCTTGTCGCTGTCGCGGACCGACACGAAGACGGTGCCGGAGCGCGGCAGTTCGACGCCCGCGCCCAACTGCGACTTGGCGAAGGCCAGTGCGTAGTCGGTGTCGAGGCCGATGACTTCGCCGGTCGAGCGCATTTCCGGGCCAAGCAGCGTATCGACACCGGGGAAGCGGGCAAACGGGAAGACGGCTTCCTTGACAGCAATGTGCTTGAGGTTGCGCGGATCGGGCTTTTCACCATAGGCGCCAATGGCCGGGTCGAGCATTTCACCGGCCATGACGCGGGCGGCGATCTTGGCAATCGGTGCGCCGATGGTCTTGGCAACGAAGGGCACCGTGCGCGAGGCGCGCGGGTTGACTTCGAGGATGTAGATCACGCCGTCCTTGATGGCGTACTGGACGTTCATCAGGCCGCCGACATTGAGCGCCTTGGCAAGCGCCACCGTCTGGCGTTCCAGTTCGTCCACCGTCTCCTTCGACAGCGAGTGGACCGGCAGCGAGCAGGCCGAGTCGCCCGAATGGATACCGGCTTCCTCGATGTGTTCCATGATGCCGCAGACGAACACGTCCTTGCCATCGCACAGCGCATCCACGTCCACTTCGATGGCGTTCGTCAGGTAGCTGTCGAACAGAAGCGGGTTCTTGCTGAGCAGCGTGTTGATCTGGCCGGTCTTGTCGGCGGGATAACGCTGCTTGATGTCTTCCGGCACCAGTTCCGGAACCGTGTCGAGCAGGTAGGTCTGCAGCATGGCTTCGGAGTGGATGATCTGCATGGCGCGGCCACCCAGAACGTAGGACGGGCGCACGACCAGCGGGAAGCCGATTTCGGAGGCGACGAGGCGCGCCTGTTCCACCGAGTAGGCAATGCCGTTGTTCGGCTGGTTGAGGTCGAGCTTCATCAGAAGCTTCTGGAAGCGGTCGCGGTCTTCGGCAAGGTCGATCATGTCCGGCGCGGTGCCGAGGATCGGGATACCGTTCTTTTCCAGCGCTTCGGCGAGCTTCAGCGGGGTCTGGCCGCCGAACTGCACGATGACGCCGACGAGCGTGCCGTTTTCCTGCTCGGCGCGCATGATCTCGATCACGTCTTCCGCCGTCAGCGGTTCGAAATAGAGGCGGTCGGAGGTGTCGTAGTCCGTGGAAACCGTTTCCGGGTTGCAGTTGACCATGATCGCTTCATAGCCCGCATCCTTCAGCGCGAAGGCGGCATGGCAGCAGCAATAGTCGAACTCGATGCCCTGACCGATACGGTTCGGGCCACCGCCGAGGATGACGACCTTTTTGCGGTCGGAAACCTGCGCTTCGGAACGGGCAGCGCCGACGAAGGGCGTTTCATAGGTCGAGTACATGTAGGCGGTCGGCGAGGCGAACTCGGCGGCGCAGGTGTCGATGCGCTTGTAGACCGGGCGAACGTTGAGCGCGTTGCGAAGCTCGGCGACTTCCTTCGGGCGCTTGCCGGTGAGGCTGGCCAGACGGGAGTCGGAGAAGCCCATGGACTTCAGCATGCGCAGGTTTTCGGCATCGGTCGGCAGGCCATGCTCGCGAATGCGGGCTTCCATGTCAATGATCGCCTTGAACTGGGCAATGAACCACGGATCGATCTTGCAGCTGGCGTGGACTTCGGCTTCCGACATGCCAAGGCGCAGCGCCTGAGCGACCATGCGCAGGCGTTCCGGCGTCGGCGTGCCGATGGCGGCGCGAATGGCATTGTGGTCATCGCCTTCGCCAAGGCCTGGAATTTCGATTTCATCGAGGCCGGTCAGGCCGGTTTCGAGGCCACGCAGCGCCTTCTGCAGCGATTCGGCAAAGGTGCGGCCAATGGCCATGACTTCACCGACCGACTTCATGGCCGTGGTGAGGACGTGATCGGCACCCGGGAACTTTTCAAAGGCAAAGCGCGGGATCTTCGTGACGACGTAGTCGATGGACGGTTCGAACGAGGCCGGCGTTGCGCCGCCCGTGATGTCGTTTTCCAGCTCGTCGAGCGTGTAGCCGATGGCGAGCTTGGCGGCGATCTTGGCAATCGGGAAGCCGGTGGCCTTGGACGCCAGCGCCGAGGAGCGCGACACGCGCGGGTTCATTTCGATAACGACGAGGCGGCCATCCTTCGGATTGACGGCGAACTGCACGTTCGAGCCGCCGGTTTCCACGCCGATTTCGCGCAGCACCGCAATCGAGGCGTTACGCATGATCTGGTATTCCTTGTCGGTCAGCGTGAGCGCCGGCGCGACGGTGATGGAATCGCCCGTGTGGACGCCCATCGGGTCGATGTTTTCAATCGAGCAGATGATGATGCAGTTGTCCGCCTTGTCGCGGACCACTTCCATTTCATATTCCTTCCAGCCCAGAACCGACTCTTCGACGAGGACTTCGGTGGTGGGGGAGGCGTCGAGGCCGTAGCCGACGATTTCGAAGAATTCCGAACGGTTGTAGGCAATGCCGCCGCCGGTGCCGCCCATGGTGAAGGACGGGCGAATGATGGCGGGCAGGCCGACCACATCAATCGCCTGCGCGGCAATGGCCATGGCGTGGCTGATGTAGCGCTGCTTGCGGTCAGTTTCGCCGAGGTTCCACTGGTTTTCCAGTTCATCCAGCGCCTTGTCGAGTTCGGCACCGGAAAGCTTGGCCTTCAGTTCGGAGCGGGCGATCTCGTGCTTCTTGCGGTCGGCATCCTTGATCTCGGTGGCGTTGGCCAGCATGGAGCGCGGCGTTTCCAGGCCGATCTTGGCCATGGCTTCGCGGAAGAGGGCGCGGTCTTCGGCCTTGTCGATGGCTTCCGGCTTGGCACCGATCATTTCGACATTGTAGCGGTCGAGCACGCCCATGCGCTTCAGGGAAAGCGCGGTGTTGAGCGCTGTCTGGCCGCCCATCGTCGGCAGCAGCGCGTCCGGGCGCTCCTTGGCGATGATCTTGGCCACCACTTCCGGGGTGATCGGCTCCACGTAGGTGGCGTCAGCCAGGTTCGGATCGGTCATGATCGTTGCCGGGTTGGAGTTCACCAGAATGACCCGGTAGCCTTCTTCCTTCAGCGCCTTACATGCCTGTGTGCCCGAATAGTCAAATTCACATGCCTGACCGATGACAATCGGCCCTGCGCCGATGATGAGGATGGACTTGATATCTTGGCGCTTCGGCATGGCGTTTCATTTCCCGTCTTTATTCGTGCGGAAACCAGCCGTTGCGGGCAAACCGCAGGCCGGGCACGAATTTTTCTACTTTCAGGCTAGAAGGGGCTTATAGGCAAATGTGGCCGCGAACGGAACCCCGTAAAACAAGTTTTTCAGTCAAATTGAACAACGAAAAACGGCGGGCCAAGCCCGCCGTCCTTCAACCTGTCATTTTGCAGGGATCAGAACTCCTGCCAGTCGCCCTCGGCAGAGGCTGCGGGCGCAAAAGCGTTTGCCACGCGGCTGCCCAGAGCGCGGGCCGGTGAGGGGGCCGGACGCGGCGTGCTGTCTGCGGAGACGGCGGCCGGAGCGGCGGCTGCGGGACGGGAGACCGGGCGCGATACGACCGGGCGGGAGGAGGCGGAAACCTGTGCTGCGGCCAGCGTATTGCGCGTCGAGCCGCCCAGATTGAACTGGCCGAGCCGGTTCGACAGCGCGTTCACTTCGCTGGCGAGGCTATGCGAGGCGGCGTTCGATTCTTCCACCATGGCCGCATTCTGCTGGGTAGCCTGATCCATCTGGTTCACGGCCTGATTGATCTCCTGCAGGCCCGTCGACTGTTCGCGGGCAGCCTGAACGACCGCCTGAACGTGGCGGTTGATTTCCTGCACTTCGGAGACGATGGACTGGAGTGCATCGCCGGCCTGATCGACGAGGCTGACGCCGCGCTTGACCTGATCGCCGGACGAGTTGATGAGCGCCTTGATTTCCTTGGCGGCATTGGCCGAGCGCTGGGCCAGTTCGCGCACTTCCTGTGCCACGACGGCAAAGCCCTTGCCAGCATCACCGGCGCGGGCGGCTTCAACGCCAGCGTTCAGGGCCAGAAGGTTGGTCTGGAAGGCAATTTCGTCAATCACGCCAATGATGTTGGAGATGGCGCGCGAGGATTCCTCGATCGCATCCATGGCTTCGACGGCATGGCGAACCACTTCACCGGACTTTTCCGCGCCATCCTTGGTGCGGGCCACAAGGCGACCGGCTTCGTCGGCGCGAACGGTCGAATCCCTTACGGAGGTGGTGATCTGTTCCAGTGCGGCGGCGGTCTGCTCGACCGAAGCGGCCTGCTGTTCGGTGCGGCGGGCCAGCTGGTCGGCACCGTTGCGGATTTCTTCAGTGCCGCTGTGAATGGTGGCTGCGTTTTCGGAGAAGGCCACCATGGCATCCTGCAGCTTGGCAACGGAATTGTTGAAGTTGCTGCGGATTTCATCCAGTGCCCGGGTGAATGGCTGGTCCAGACGCACCGTCATGTCGCCAGCGGCGAGACGGGCAAGACCGCCAGCCAGTTCGCCAACGGCAAACTTCACTTCTTCTTCCTGCGTGCTGGCGATGCGGGCCCGTTCAGCGCGCTCGGCTTCCTGGGCCTGACGGTTCAGGGTCGCCTCATGCTCCAGCTGCATTTTGTGGCGGTTGTTTTCGAGCAGAATGCCGAGCGAACGCGACAGATCACCGATTTCGTCCTGACGGTCGCGGTTCGTGAGGTTCACGTCCAGACGGCCATCGGCAATCGCCTTCGTTTCGCCGATGACATTGGCGACGCGGCCGATGAAGCGGCGGGCAATCAGCCAGCCTGCAAGGCTGAGCAAGATGGCGGCGATCAGGATGATCGAGGCGGAGGTCAGGATGTCCTTTTGCAGATGGGCAAAAATCGTTGCCTTCGGCACGGAAACGACGGCCAGCCAGGTTGCGCCGGGGAAGGGGGTCACTGGCATGGCCACGGCGAGGTTCGTTTCGCCGTTCGGTTCGACGATCTCGACCGACTGGCCGGGCGTCGCAATCAGGGATTTCCAGGCGGCGATATCCAGTTTGCCGTCTTCGAGCTTCTTGCCCATGAGGCTGGCATCGGGATGGGAAACGACCGCCCCCTTGGAGGAGACAAGGGCTATGTAGCCGGTATCAAACGGCTTCAGGCGGGCCAGATCGCTGGCCGTGGCGTTGAGGTCGATGTCGGCGCCGGTATAGCCAACCACCTTGCCATCGACGCGCGTGGGTACGGAAATGGTGGTCATCAACACGGTCTTGCCGTCGACCGGATAGGTGTAGGGCTCGATCATCACCGGCTTTCCGGTGTCATGCGGCAGGATGTAATAGTCACCAAGGCCCGGCTTGTCGTAATCGACCAGAACGGCTTCTTCGATGGCGTTGCCGTTGCGGTAGACGTAGGGCAGGAAACGGCCCGTCGCATCATGGATCGGCTTGTTCACATAGTCTGCGTCCTTGCCGTCAAACGTGTTTTCATCCCAGCCGGTCGAGATGCCGAAAATCATGGGAGAGCGCGACAGCGTGTCATGGAACAGTGCGGTTGCGGCTTCGCGGGTAATGGTGCCCGTCGCCTTGCCGGAGATCAGCGTCGTGTTGAGGCCTTCGACCATGTCATAGGCGCTGCGAAGATCAGACGCGATATTGCCAGCGGTCATCGTGGCAACGCTTTTCATGCGGTCCAGTTCGGCATCGCGGATCTTGGTGTAGCTCGTGGCAACCTGAATTCCCGAGGCAGCAATGGTCGTGACCAGGCCAAGGGCGACGATGGAGAAAATATTGCGGCTCGTGGCCGAACGCAGCAGCATGAGACATTCCTTCAGGCGGATTGGACCTGGTTCGGCTGTCATTGCCGGTACACAGACGAGACACCGCAGCGATCACCCCGGCTCAAGACGGGAAATGCCGGAATCGTACGGTCTATTCATGACGCTAGCGATGCATGGTAAATTTTGGGTTTAGCGCTTCCGCGTGCCCGGCTGTGCGTTCTTGCGGGCATGTTCTTGGGGTCAAGGGCGGGGAAGGCCACACTCGAATTTGAGTGTTGTCGCGATATCTGTTTAATAGGGCGACAGGGCGAAGCACCGGAGAATGACACATGAAGTGGGAAGGCCGCAGGCAATCGGACAATATCGAGGACCGGCGCGAGGATGTTGCGAGCAATGGCGGGTCAGGCAATGATCCCTTTGGCCGTAGCGGTTTCCGGGTGCCCGTCGGGCGCGGGCGTGGCGGCGGTCTCGGCATCGGCGGCATTGTCGTCATTCTGATCATCAGCTGGCTGCTTGGCATCAATCCGTTGACGCTTCTGTCCGGCAACATGGGCTTCGACAGCGACTCCAGCAGCTATGAACAGTCCGGCAGCGGCTCATCCGGGCAGGCGTCTGCCCCGGCCAATGACAAGATGACCCAGTTTGTGCGCACGGTTCTCGCCGAAACCGAGGATACCTGGAATGGCATCTTCAAGGCGGCGGGCGAGCAGTATAAGGACCCGACACTGGTTCTTTTCAGTGGTGCCACCCGTTCGGCCTGCGGCTCGGCCTCGTCGGCCACGGGGCCGTTCTATTGCCCCGGCGACCAGAAGGTTTACCTCGATACGGACTTCTTTACGGAACTGGATCGCCGCTTCGGCGCTTCCGGTGATTTCGCGCAAGCCTATGTGGTGGCGCATGAGGTGGGCCATCATGTGCAGAACCTCACCGGCATCCTGCCGCAGTTTAACCGCGCCCGTCAGTCGATGAGCGAAGTGGACGCCAACCGTATGTCGGTGCGCGTCGAGCTTCAGGCCGACTGCTTTGCCGGGATCTGGGGCAAGTTCACCGACCAGAAGGGACTTCTGGAAAGCGGTGACATCGAAGAAGCGCTCAATGCCGCCAAGCAGATCGGTGACGATACGCTCCAGAAGAAGACGCAGGGCTATGCCGTGCCGGACAGCTTCAACCACGGTTCTTCGGCCCAGCGCATGCGCTGGTTCAAGCGCGGTTTCGAAACGGGCAAGGTTTCAGCCTGCAACACCTTCGACGGCCCCTATGAGCAGCTTTGACGCCATCATTCGGCGTGAAGGATCGATCAATAATTTTGCTTGATTCCCTTTGAGACTTGCTTGGCCTCAAAGGCTTCGGTATCCCTTTTCCCAAGGCCGCTCACCCTTTCAGGGAGCGGCCTTTTGTCGTCTGGAGAATGGATCATGCAGGTACTGTCGGAGCAAAAAGCGGTCTTGAAGGACAATAGCTGGTGGTCTCATGTTCGCGCCACCATGTCGCTTGGCATTCCGCTGATCGGCGCACAGCTGGCCCAGCTTGGCATTCACACGACAGACGTTCTGATCGTCGGACGACTGGGCGCTGAGTATCTGGCGACCATCACGCTGGCCGGGCAGTATCTCTATACATTCTTCATTTTCGGGATGGGCTTTTCCATCGCCGTCGTTCCGCTGGTCGCGCAAGCCTATGGGCGAGGCGATGTGACCTCCGTGCGGCGGTCGCTGCGCATGGGGCTTTGGGTTGCGATCGGCTATTGGCTGCTGATGCAGCCGGTTTTCTTCTTCACCGAAGAAATTCTCCTTCTGCTTGGCCAGCAGCCCGAGATTGCCGCCATGACCGGGCGCTATGTGATGATTGCCCAGATCGGCCTTCTGCCGGGGCTTTTGTTCATCGCGCTGCGCTCGCTGGTTTCGGCCATCAATAGGGCAGGCATCGTCTTGTGGGCCACGATCCTGATGCTGGTTTTCAACGCGATCTTTGCCTATGCTCTGGTGCTTGGTCATTTCGGCCTTCCGGCACTTGGCATGGACGGAGCGGCCATCGTTGCCGTTCTTGTTCAGGTCGTCGGCTTCCTGGCCGTTGTTCTTTACGTTGAACTGGTTCCCGAGACGCGGGCTTATGCGATTTTTGCCCGCTTCTGGCGACCGGACTGGTCGGCCCTTTGGGACGTGGTGCGGCTTGGCATGCCCATCAGCATCACGCTTTTGGCCGAAGTCACGCTGTTTGCCGCCTGCTCGCTGATCATCGGGGCGATTGGAACCGTCGAGCTGGCGGCGCACGGCATCGCCATGCAATTGGCCTCGATCTCCTTCATGATCCCGCTCGGCTTGAGCCAGGGAGCGACGGTGCGCATCGGGGTTGAACACGGACGTCGTGATTATGCGGCGCTGCGCCGGGCCGCGATCACCGCGGTCGTGATTGCCGCTGCCATGTCGTCTACGGCCGGGCTCCTGTTCCTTGTCCTTCCGCTGCCGCTCGCCGCGATCTTTCTCGACCCGCAGACGGTGGATGCTTCCGATGTGCTGAGCGTATCGGCGGGGTTGATCGTCACGGCGGGCTTCTTCCAGCTTTTCGACGGACAGCAGGCCGTTTTCAGCGGGCTTTTGCGCGGGTTGAAAGATGCGCGTGTGCCGATGATTTTGGCGCTGACCTCCTATTGGGGCATCGGCTTCGTGTGCTCCTGGGTGCTTGCCATGCCGCTTGGCATGGGGGCCACCGGCGTGTGGATCGGCATCGGCATAGGCTTGGTGTCGGCCTCCAGCATGTTGTGCCTTCGCTTCATTATGCTCATGCGCCGGGAGCGTCTGGTGCTTCTGGCCGTTGCGTGAGGCCTGAAACGAAAAAGGCCCGCGCGAGGCGGGCCTTTTGATTTCGAATTTTCGTGAGTCTTCTCAGCGCTCTGCAAGCGCCGGTTCACCCTTCTTCTCGCGCACCATGTTGATGAAGCGGCGGAAGAGATAGTGGCTGTCCTGCGGGCCGGGCGAGGCTTCCGGGTGATGCTGGACGGAGAAGACCGGCTTGCCGACGAGACGCAGGCCGCAGTTCGAACCGTCAAACAGCGAAACGTGAGTCTCCTCAACGCCTTCCGGCAGGCTCTTCGCATCCACCGCGAAGCCGTGGTTCATGGACACGATCTCCACCTTGTTGGTGGTGTAGTCCTTGACGGGATGGTTGGCACCGTGGTGGCCCTGATGCATCTTGACCGTGGTGGCACCGAGCGCCAGCGCCAGCATCTGGTGGCCGAGGCAGATGCCGAAAACCGGCAGGCCGCTTTCCACGAGCTTCTGGATGGTCGGAACCGAATAGGTGCCGGTGGCAGCCGGGTCGCCCGGGCCGTTCGACAGGAACACGCCATCGGGGTTCAGCGCCAGAACATCTTCAGCGGAGGTCTTGGCGGGCATGACGGTGACGCGGCAATCAAGGCCGGCAAAGAGGCGCAGGATGTTGCGCTTCACGCCGTAGTCGAGGCAGACGATGTGATACTTCGCATCCTTGGCGTCGAGTTCGCTGAAGCCTTCGTTCCACACCCACGGCTTTTCCGTCCATTCGGACGACTGGCCGGAGGTGGCTTCAATGGCGAGGTCGAGGCCAACGAGGCCGCTCCAGGCCTTGGCTTCGGCCTTCAGCGCTTCCACGTCGAACACACCGTTCGGGTCGTGGGCGATAACGGCATTCGGCGCGCCATGCTCGCGGATCCAGGCGGTGAGCGCGCGGGTGTCGATGCCCGAAAGGCCGATGACGCCGCGTGCCTTCAGCCACTGGTCGAGGTGCTTGGCCGAGCGGAAGTTCGACGGATCGGTGATCGATGCCTTGAAGATGACGCCAACGGCACCGCGACGGGCGGCTGGCGTCAGGTCTTCGATGTCTTCCTCGTTCGTGCCGATGTTGCCGATATGCGGGAAGGTGAAGGTGACGATCTGGCCGAGATAGGACGGGTCGGTCAGGATTTCCTGATAGCCGGTGAGAGCCGTGTTGAAGCAGACTTCGGCCTGAACCTTGCCGGTGGCGCCGATGCCGAAGCCTTCGATGACCGTGCCATCGGCCAGAACGAGGAGTGCGGTAGGCTTCGTGGTGGTCCAACCTTGTGTCGCGGTCATTTCTCTCGCCTTTCCGGTTCTTGCGGGCACGCACGAACGCACCCGGAAAACCTTGTGTTCTTGCAGCGGCGCGCGCAGGCGTAATGCCCGTCAGGCCGCAGGACTTTTCAAATTTCGTGCTAGGTGCGGGAAAATAGACAAGCGCGCCTTTGCGGTCAATCGCATGGGAGCAGATTCCACGGAAAAGGATTCTTTTCTTTTCAATGCCTTGTCTTAACGCCATTGCATCGCGTCATTGGCCTCGCTATGACAGGTCTGTTTGACACGAAAAAGCCGCAATTCTGACCGCTCGAGCCGGGCA
>Ga0209794_1000603_pt1 | contig 46346 bp, 37 predicted proteins | sample EBPBio232013_DNA_FD_185869 | JGI IMG/M metagenome (GOLD analysis project Ga0209794, IMG submission 185869) | Wastewater treatment Type I Accumulibacter community from EBPR Bioreactor in Madison, WI, USA - Reactor 1_5/23/2013_ DNA (SPAdes)... | ecosystem: Engineered > Bioreactor > EBPR >... | reverse complement strand
GCCACTTTGGCTTTAAAAGCGGAAGAGAATTTTCTGCGTGTTTGCTTTTTCATTTGTGCTAGTTAAATTACGAAAGATTATTAACTAGCCCCGTGGCCCAGATTTTGGGGAGTATTATACTGCTGAATTTATCAGAAATGGTAAAAGGGTTTCTTATGTTTCATCCTGTGATGTGTATGTGTTCGACAAAGACAATAAAATAGTAAATATTACTTCTTATTGCATAACACAAAGACCCAAAAAAGTCACTAACTAACCGGGCATGGCAGCAAGAGAGTGCCAATCGGATTGATGGAGTATATGTTTTAGCTATCGACCGTTCCTCTATAGCAATTGCACAAGCGTAAAAAAATCTAAAAATATAATTGAGGAGGGTAAACTATAATCCAAATAATCTTTAATAGATGAATTCTAATTTACCTGAAAATGAAAACCATTTGACATAGCTTTTGACATTAGATGGGCAGCATTTTGAAATTGAAAAAGAAAGTTTGACCGGGGTAATCTTTTAAAAAAAGTAGAACTGAATAGATAAAAGTTTTTACCATTAAACAGTAAATCACCGCTAGCTATTATAAAAATACAAAATACCTGGTTGATTGATGAAAATTCTATCTTCAATAACAGAATATTTTCGTGAAGTTAATTTGCCAGATCCAAAAGAAGCCCATTTTTATGTAGGCGGGTATGAAGATAATCTTGAGAGGATTAAAAATGTTGTTTTTGCCAATTAAACATTAAAAACGAGTACGCCTACAACTTTGATTTATATCCATTTTTCTTCGGTTTACGTTGCCTTTGATATTGATAAATCTTCACTTTTGAAAAAAAAATATTTTGAAAGAGTTTGTATTACATATAAAAGAATCTCTTGATAGTCAGTTACAGTTTATCCGATTAGAAACGGGTAACAATATCAAAACAGCAGAAATGTCGATAGAAATTCTCCTGTCAATTATAGAAAGGATTAAGAAGTTTATTATAAAGTATAAATTCAAAACCGAAACCGAAGAAATTTCGTTTTTTAAAAATCTAAAACCGCAATTTGTTTCACAATTAATTTACCAAAATGCGGTTCTCAATATTGAAACAAAAAAGCCTTATGGGGGTGAAAGCGTATTGAGAATCTATTTTCAAAATGAACTGGATAAATTGAAACGGTTCTTTGATAACAATCTTGAGTTTTATAAGTATTACCGTACTAGCAGTACTTACCTTGATTATAAATATTTTATGCGTGGCAAACACGATATTAAGTTGGGATTAGATACATTTTATTTTGAGACAGACCACAGATTTTGCACTTCACACGACTATAAAGTAGCCAAAATTATAGCTAATGATTTAATACAGGTTTATATTGAGGACTTACTTGCGAGTTTAGATACAAAAGAAGCCAGTATAACATCAGTTACACCTTCATTAAAACTTCATTGGTCAGAAAATAAGACTTCACTAATTGAACTTATTTATGCTCTCTACTCTCAAAATGTTTTTGATAACGGCAAAGCAGACATAAAAACAATTGCTGCATATTTTGAAAATGTCTTTAATATTGAGTTGGGTGATTATTATAGAACATACTTGGAATTAAGAACCCGTAAAACATCAAGAACAAAGTTTATTGATATTTTAAAAGTTAGCTTAGAGAAAAGAATGGATGAGGTGGAGGACAAATAAACTTTACCCAACTTGGGTTCGGCTTGGGTGCAAATATGTCTGACTATACTCATATTTGCACCCATTTTAATTTCAATATTCTAAATTTTATCTTTAGATGAACCACCAGAACCCTGTAGAGTTAAGACCCTACACAATTGCAGAGCTTGCCGACATGTACGGCGTATCCAAGAAAACCCTACGAAAATGGATGGAACCCTTTCAAGAACAAATTGGAGAAAGAATCGGATTCTTTTACTCAATAGTTCAGGTAAAAATCATTTTTGAAAAATTGGGAATGCCTGGCAGTTTCTTTAGTGAACAGGCAGCGTAATGTAAAAGCCCGGTTTTATGCCGGGTTTTTATTTAGATAGCGATAATGCTTCAATCCGTCTGCAACCAATTGCATCAAGTCAGTCTTAGTTGATACCTGTTTTCAATCACTGCTGAATGAGTAATTGTTAGAACAGTGCAAAATAATCGAGCCAGTTTGAGTAATGTTGATAATGCTCAAAACCATTTAGCTTCAATTGGGAAACTGCTTATTTGGACTTTCTAACCTTTGTTTTTAAATCCTTATTCAATGAAAAAAGCAAAGCTGTGGACATCCAAAAACATTGCAAACGAGATAGAGAACTACCTAATTAAAAGGACTGATTTAAAAAGCCGACCGCCATTAACTATAGAGTTGCTAAAAACCTTCCCAGGCTGTGAAAATTATACTGAGGAAGAAGCAGAGTTTAAGCTGAAAAGTTTTGCTGCAATCATTCCGATTTTAAGAGATTTTACCCCTCCAATTAAAATTATTTCAATTGACAATCAACAAGTTGTAAATTGTGCTAAGGATTTAAATGAATTAAAAAATGCAGCATGAACACAAATATGGATAATTTTTCAAGATGGGCTAAAAGATCTGAAAACAATTTGTTGGCAGTCAACCGTAAAATGGCTGTTGTTTACACCCGTGTGTCATCAAAAGAGCAGGCTGACAAGAATTTAAGCCTCGATTTTCAACGTAAAACAATTGACGATTATGCCACTCGTAACTCTTTTAATGTTCTTGGATATTTTGGAGGTACTTACGAAAGTGCTAAAACCGATGGCAGAAAGGAATTTACAAGGATGCTTGATTTTATCAGAAAGAATAAGGGAAGGGTAAGTCATGTGCTTGTTTACACAATGGACAGATTCAGCAGAACCGGTGGCGGGGCTATTAAACTTGCACAGGATTTAAGGGAGAAGCATGGTGTAATGGTTTTTGCTGTTACGCAGCCAACTGATACCAGTAATCCAAGTGGGGTCTTTCAACAGAACATACATTTTCTTTTTAGTGAGTTCGATAACCAGTTAAGAAAGCAAAGGGCAATGGCTGGCATGAAGGAAAAATTTGAAAAAGGCATTTGGTGTCTTAAACCGCCGATGGGTTATGATGTTATATTATCCAATGGCGAAAGGAAGATTGTTATAAATAAAGAAGGTAAGTTATTGAAGAAAGCTTTTAACTGGAAAGCTGGAGGCATGAAGAACGAAGAGATTCTTGAAAAACTAAATGCACAGGGTTTAAGATTGTACAAGCAGAAGTTAAGTATGATATTCAGTAATCCCTTTTATTGTGGCATCATCTCAACCAAAATGCTTGACGGAAAGTTAGTAGAAGGTACTCATGAAAAACTCATTTCAAAAGAAGTCTTTCTTGATGTAAATGAAGTCAGAAAATCTGCCAACAAATATGGGGTAGCACATCAAAAAGAGCAGGAAGCCATACCGCTGAAAGTTTTTATGAAATGTGCAAAATGCGGAGTTGGTTTTACCGGATATGAAATCAAAAAGAAAAAGCTCCATTATTACAAATGCAGGACTAAAGGTTGTGGTTGTAATAAAAATGCCAAGATTGCCAATTCCCAATTTCTAACCCTATTAGGAACTTATACAATTAACGAGGAAGACATAGCTCCATTAGCTTATGCCTTGAATCAAAGTTTCGACCAGTTAAACCAAACCGCAAAAGACGAAGAACGGGCATACAAAACGAAGCTATCCGAAATTCAAAAAAAGATAGATTCCATAGAAGAGAAGTATTACGCACTAAATGAAATGAACCGGGAGACATACGAGAAATTCAGCCAACGATACCACGAAGAAAAGGTTGAAATCAACAGAAATCTGCAAAGTTTGAATTTAAGCAGTTCTAACCTTGAAAATGATATTCAAAAGGCATTATGGTTTACGTCAAAACTCAATACAGTATGGGATTCTAACCCGGTTAAACAAAAAGAAGCCCTTCAAAATTTCATTTTTCCGGAAGGAATATGCTACGATACCAAAAATGAGGTAGTTCTAACTCCAAAGGCAAATCCATTTTTTGAGCAGATTGCAGTCTTGAAAAGGGTTTTAAAGGATGATACAAATGACAAAGGCACCAATAATGGTGCCTTGTCTTGTAAAGTCGGGATGACTGGATTCGAACCAGCGACCTCTTCGTCCCGAACGAAGCGCGCTACCGGGCTGCGCTACATCCCGTCGGGGCTCGCAAAGATACTATTTAGCGATTTTTAGGCAAAAGGATTTTGGCGCTGCGCCAAGCAGAAATCAGGCGTCTTCAGCGCCAGCTTCATCAGGAAAAACGCCGGGCAAAAGGGTAATGCCCAGGCCGGGACCTTGCGGCATGCTTACTTGGCCATAGTCGAACGTCAGGCCCGTTGCCAGGTCTTCGGCCAACAGCAGCGGACCATCCATATCAAGGTAGTCAACCAGCGGCGACAAATGGGCCAGCGCCGCCGAACCGATCGTTGATTCATTCATGCATCCCAACATAATCTGCAAGCCCTTTTGTCGGGCTTCGCTGATCATGCGCAATGCGGGCGTTATCCCGGTGCACTTGGTTAGCTTGATGTTGATGCCATGGAATCGACCTGCACATCGGGCCACATCATTTTCAAACACACAACTTTCATCCGCCATCAGGGGCAGCGGCGATCGCTCATAGAGCCAGGCCATGCCGTCCCAATCGTCTTTGGCCAGCGGCTGCTCAACAAATTCAACTCCCAAATCAGCAAAGACTTTGATTTTTTCCAGGGCTTCTTCTTTGGTCCAGGCTGCATTGGCATCTACGCGCAAGGGCTTGTCGGTAGCGCTGCGCAGCGTGCGCAAAATGTCGATATCGCGGTCGGTACCCAGTTTGATTTTATACACCGGCCAGGGCATCTCCGCCATCTTGGCCAGCATCTTTTCGTTGCTGTCGATGCCGATGGTATAATCGGTTATGGGCATCTTGGCGGGATCGGCATTGAAGAGTTGGTACAGTGGTGTGCGGCGCAATCGTCCATACATATCCCAGGAGGCGATATCCAACGCGCAAACCAGGAAGCCATTGTTGGGAAACAAGTGGTGCAGGTAGTGCCAATACCGCGCGGGCTCGGTGTAGGCAAATTTTTCTGCCATTTGTTTACGGGCTTCGAGGTCGGCCTGCATTTTCTCCACCGGAATATTATAGTAACTGATGGCCGGCGCTTCGCCATAACCAATTTTGCCCATGAAGTCCAGTTCAACCAAAAAACTAGGCTGGTGCGTTTTGGTGCCTTTTGAAATAGTGAATGCATGCTTAAAGGGCAGGTTCGCCAACTGCGATCTCAGTTTCATCTCTCGGCGGTTTTAATCATTTCTTTCAACGCGGCATTGAAATGTTTTTCCTTGCCCAGGGCTTCGAGAGTAATGGGCATGCGGTAGCGCCAATAATGCTGTGCAATGGCGGGGATATTGATGCGCTCATCATCCGGGTTCGGCAAACGCAATCCCTCGTCACAAGCCAGCAAATCCTGCAATTGGAAAATCGACCACATGGCAGGCGAATGTAAATGTTGGATCACGATGGCCTTGCTGATCCAGGGTTCACACTGCGTTGGTGCCTCGCCCCATTGACCCAGTTCTTCGTTGAAAAAGCGCTGGGTAAGCACGCGGTCTTCTTCCCACCAGCCGCGCACGGTGCTCATGTCGTGGGTGGAGGGTGTTACAACGCTCAGGTAGGGTGCATCGTTGGGATGGAAAAACGCGCGACCCGGGTCTTTCGGCATCCGCTGTAATTCAAGGCTGAGTATGCCCAATTGGGTCATCACCGTGGGTACGCAACCAGGTACCAGCCCCAGGTCCTCCCCACAAATCAGCATATTGGTCGATGCTTTTAAGGCAGGTAATATTTCCAGGGCATCGCGCTGCCAAAGCGCATCTTGCCGGCGGAAATAATAATCGATATACAACTCTTTCAATGCCTGCTGGGTATGCCATTCCAATTGCTGGAACGACGATGTTTGTTCGATGGCAAAGCGAAAATGAAATGCCTGGCCATTGGAGCCAGGTTCTTCAAAGAGAATGACGTTGGAAAGTAAATCGAAAAGAGATTGTTTGAGCCAGTGCCGATCGTCGTCGGGTTTCAATGCGGCGAACCAGGTGGCTACCTTGGCCTGGGTATCGAAGTCCGCCTTAAAGAAATATTCGCCAAAGCCGGTGGGCTCGAGAAATAGTTCTTCTACATACTGGCGGCTTTCCCCAAAAAGTTCATCGAGCATTTTTTCGGTGATATAGGGCCGGGTATAACGATGGTATTCAAACCAGGTATTGCGTTCGGTGAACTCCGAACGGCGCACCGGAATGGCAGGCACAAATTTGCCCATGATGCCTTCCACCGAATAAATGGGGATCGACCAAATCCGGAAAAAGCCAAGTATATGGTCAATGCGAAAGGCATCGAAGTAACTGCTCATCTGCGCGAAGCGTTGTTTCCACCAGGCAAAGCCATCCAGTTTCATTTGCTCCCAGTTGTACGTGGGAAAGCCCCAGTTCTGGCCCTTGGTGGCAAAGGCATCGGGTGGCGCGCCGGCTTGTTGATCGAGGTGATAGAGCGAAGGGTTCACCCAGGCGTCGCAACTGTAACGGGCGATGCCAATGGGAATATCACCTTTGAGGATCACCCCCTGTTTGTGCGCGTATTTGGCGGCGGCGAGTAACTGCAGGTGCAGTTGGTACTGCATATAATAATAGAAGCGAATCTGGTCGTAGTGCTTCAGTCGAGGCGACACATAGCGTTCAATGGCCGCCGCATCATATTGACGGTGTTGTTTCCATTGGTCGAAATGAGTGGTGCCGAAACGATCGCGCAACTGGCAAAAGGCAGCATAAGGCAACAACCAGTGTTTGTTGGTGCTGTAAAAATCCTGAAAGGCGGCTTCTTCCAGCCACTCCCCGGCCGATGCTTCGTATAACAGGTGCAGGGCTTCCAGTTTATCGGTCATCACGGCTTCATAATCCACACCCTGCAGCGCATTCAGGGCCTCGCGCTTTTTCTTAAATGGTTTCAAGAGCGCAGCGTGCTTTTTGCCCGCCACCGTTTCCAGGTTCAGGTACAGCGGATGCAAGGCAAAAGCCGAATTCGCATTGTAGGGATAGGAATCGGTCCAGGTGCCGGTATTGGTGGTATCATTTACCGGCAGGAGTTGAATCAGCTTCATGCCCACTTCGGCTGCCCAATCAACCAACAAGGGAATATCGGTAAACTCACCCACGCCATGGCTCTTCTTGCTGCGCAGGCTGAACACCGGAATGGCTACGCCCGCCCCCCGCCAGGTATTGTTCAGGAAATGGGCAAAGCCATCGTGCACAATCGTCGTGGTATTGTCGGCATCGCCAAAGAGTTGCCGGTTTTCCCCTGCTTCAAAGTATTTGAATTTCTTACTGTTATGGTTATAAACGCCATATTTATAGCTGATGGGGAGCGACTCTTTTGGGATGCTCAATGCCACCGTCCACCAATTGCCCTCGGGCTGCATTAATACGGCATGGTCGGTGTTCCAGTCGCCCAATTCCGGCCCCGACCCGCAAATGCAGAGTTGCTCCTGTTTGCCCAGGAGCGGCGCTTTTACGTTGAAAACCTGGGTAGCTTTTTTGTTTGCTTTCGCCTTTTTCGGCTTGTGTTCGGGCAGCAGGATCTCCTGAAACGGGGCGGTATAGAAGGCATTTTCGAACTCTCCCGGGTAATTCCAGGTATCCACCAGGTGCAGATCGCGGTCGGGCAAGGTCGACAAAAAGAGCTGCCGGTCATCGCCCCATTCTTTTACCCGGCTGCCATCGGTATCCTGAAAAAGGTATTGGTATTGGAAACTTGCATCCCGGTCCAGCTCCACACTGGCGGTCCAATAATCATTGTTGAGGTAGGTCATTTCCAGCGGCGCAGCGGTCGATAGCAAGGATTCAAGCCCAGTCACAAATAGTTGCTGACCGAATTTGGTATGAAAACGGAGGTAAAATTGGATCTTCATCAAACTTTGGTTTATTGAATGGCTGGCAGTGAAAAATCTCTATTAAATATAAATGATTTGTGTCTATGTTACACATTAGTAAGCGCTTTTTGTGGATGATTTCCCTCTTGACAGCGGTATTCTTTGCCAGGGCGCAAGGTACGCAACCGCGGCTGTACGAACTACGGATTTATTACTGTGCACCGGGAAAATTGTCATTGCTGGTGGACCGGTTTGCCCGGCACACCACCAAATTGTTCGAAAAACATGGCATGGAAAACGTCGGCTATTGGCTGCCGGTAAACAACAAAGACAGCGCCCTGTATTATATACTCGCCTATCCGTCGCGCAGGTTTCGCGATTCGTCCTGGTCGGCTTTTGGCGCAGATCCCGAATGGATAACCGTGCGCAATCGGTATGAAGCTGCTGGCAAAATAGTGGATAGTGCAAAATCGATCTTCCTGGAAACGACTGATTTCTCCCCTTCGCCCACCCCACTAACGGGCATGCATACCCGACTTTTTGAATGTCGCACCTACACTTCACCACCCGGTAAATTTGAGAACCTGCTGGCGCGCTTCCGACAGCATACCACCCAATTGTTTACCAAGGTGGGGATGGAAAATATTATCTATTTCCGCACAGTGCCCGCCGATGGTTCGCAACCGCAGCTGTTGTACCTCTTGGGTCATGCAGACAGCGCCTCGGCCCGTGTAGCCTGGCAGCAATTCAATGCAGATCCGGTTTGGCAGGAAGTAAAAAAATTGTCGGAGCAACAGGGCCCGATTGTTTCATCGTTGTCGTCGGTGTACCTCAGCCCACTACCCTTTTCGAAAATCAGGTAGGGTTACCGCCGTTCCATGTATTGCCCAACATAAAACCCATCCGCTCCAAATCGGCTGCCGTATTGGCCATGGCCGTTTCCAGTGAAACCGGACCCGCACCAATCGCAAACAAAGCATCGAACCAGGGGGCCAGGGCGGTATTAATAGTAGTTGGAATCTTGCCGGCCACCGCAATTACCGGCAGGTTTTTTTCTTTGGCGCGTTTGGCAACACCAAAAGGCGCTTTGCCCTGCAGGGTTTGTTCGTCAATACTGCCTTCACCCGTTATCAACAAACAGGCATGCTCCATAGCCGCATCAAAATGGGTGATGTCGAGAAAATAATCAATGCCATCCACCAATTGCGCATTGACCCAGGCCCATAAACCTGCCGCTGCACCACCGGCCGTGCCGGCGCCTTTTAATAAGCGCATATCCCTGCCCGTTAGTGCCGTGCTGATGGCCGCCCATTGGTCAAGCCATGCATCCAGTTGCGGCACCATGGCAGTGTCGGCGCCTTTCTGCGGACCAAAAACCGCGGCTGCCCCCTTTGGCCCAGTTAATGGATTGTCTACATCACAAAGTATAATGATCTCTAGTTGTTGACTAAGCTGTTTTACCGCACTGGCTTCCACCTGGTAAACACGTGGCATGGACGATAAACGCGCGGGCAATCTATTGCCATTTGCGTCGAGCAATACCAATCCCAGCGCCGACAACATACCCAGCGCGCCATCTACCGTGGCTGAGCCGCCCATGGCTAAAATAATTTTTTGCGCACCCGCCGCGATGGCTTGTTGCATTTGCAAGCCTGTTCCATACGAACTGGCCAACAGGGGATTTAACTCGGCGGTTGTCAGCAACCTGATTCCACTGGCATTGGCCATTTCAATAATGGCGGTCTTGTCTTTTTCGATCCAACCAAAATCGGTATCCAAAGCCCGGCCCAAGGGATCAAGCACCCTGCTTTTTTGCGATGCAGCCTGCAAATACTGCATCAATAAAGACGCTGTGCCGTCACCGCCATCGGCAATTGGAAACAAGGTGGGTTTGATCTGTGCCGACCGGCTTTTTTCCCACCCACGTGCCAGGGCTTCAGCCGCTGCGGTGGCCGAAAGTGCATGCTTGAATGCATTGGGGGCGATAACGACGGTCGGTTTCATATATTGACGACGTTTATGGGTTTGCCACTCATCCAGGCCTTGAGGTTTTCGGTGGAGGTTTGCATCAAACGCTGTCGCGCAGCCGCACTGGCCCAGGCGATATGGGGCGTAACCAGGCAGTTGGGCGCGGTTAGCAGCGGGTTATCCGCCGCAGGCGGTTCAGCAGTCAATACATCAATGCCCGCACCGGCAACCTTGCCTTCGCGCAATGCATCGGCCAGGTCTTGTTCATTGACCAATGGTCCGCGCGAAGTATTGAGTAAAAATGCAGTTGGTTTCATCCATTGCAATAAACTTCGGTTAACCATGCCCGTGGTATCGGCGGTCAGCGGACAATGCAGACTAACCACATCGGCCTGTGCAAACAATTCTTCTTTCGGCAACCATACTATCGGCGGCAAACCCGGTACCTGTTTTTGCATGCGGCTAAATGCCGCTACTTGCATACCAAATGCGGCCGCCACTTTCGCCATTTGCTGCCCGATGTTGCCGAAGCCAACAATGCCCATAGTTTTACCCGCCAGTTCTACCAACGGAAACAAATGATAACTAAAATCAGGGGAACGGCTCCAGCCACCGGCACGTACATCATCGCTGTGCCGCTGCACATGGTGGGTTAATTCCAGCAACAAAGCAAAGGCCATTTGTACCACCGAATCGGTGCTGTACCCAGGCACATTGCAAACAACAATGCCCTGCGCTGATGCCGCTGCCGTGTCAATAATATTATAACCGGTGGCATGCACGCCGATGAATTTCAGCGCCGGCAATTGCGCCAGGGTTTCTTTATCCAACGGCACCTTATTGGTAAATACAACGGCTGCATCGCTCACGCGCTTAACCACTTCATCGGCTGATGTTCGGTCGTAGATTGTCACTGTGCCCAATGCTTCCAGGGGCGACCAATCCAGGTCGCCGGGATTTAATGTATGCCCGTCTAGCACAACAATTTTCATTGCCTAAAAATAAAAAAGCTGTCCCGTGAAACGAGACAGCTTACAATATTTAATGCTGAAGATCAGATAATATCGAGCGCTTTCACAAAACTGGTACAAACAAAAGGAATGATCATGGTCAAATATTCCCAGTGCAAATAAATAGCAGCGATCAAAGCAGCGGTTGATACGAGGAATCCCAGCCACCACATACCGGTATTTTTATTAGTTGTCTCCATGGAGTTGTTTGTATTTGAAGGCAAAAATAATGCAATTGATTCAAATTCAAAACCCCCAATGTAAAAGACAGCGGTCGCCGCCGGTCTATATCAGGATGTTTGTACAAAAAAAACCTTAGTTTGTGCCCAACCCCTAACGAGCTGCCACTAGCATGGATTTTGCACCAGATGCCGACAATATTATAGAAGAATTCCGCCGACAAGATGCCGGGGCAGACCGTAAACTTTACGACCGATTTTATCACGCGCTATGCTATTATGCCGAGGGCATTGTACAACAACGGCAGGAAGCCGAAGACACCGTAGTAGAGAGCTTCATCAAGTTATTCGGCAAGCGCAAAGACTTTCAAAACATGGCCCAGGTAAGGGCCTTTTTGTATACCAGCACCCGCAATGCCTGTATCGATTTTTTACGGAAACAAAAACGACGCGAGCAATCACGGCTTGAATTGGCATTTCTCGCCGATCAGTCTGCCCTGAACGATGAAACCGACCTGGTGAATGCCGAAGTGCTGGCCGCGCTGTTCCGCGAAATTCAGCACCTGCCCCCACAGTGCGGCGAAGTGTTCAAATTACTTTTTTTCCAACAGCTCAGTACCGAACAGGCAGCCGAACAACTCCAGATTTCTCCCAAAACCGTGCTGAACCAAAAAGGCAAAGCGATTCAGTTGCTTCGCAAAGCCTTTCTGCAAAAAGGCCTGTTATCGGCACTGGCCATCCTGGTTGTGTTGGATCATCCCCTCCGGTTGAACTAGCCGGCGGGTACCATTGTCCGCAAAAAAATCTCGCCACCGCGTGGGAAAAATGTCATCCTGTTCGTGTTATACAATTACGAGCGATTCATCGCTATTATAGTACAAAAAAACATTACATGAGCGACCATATCAGCAAGGTCTCTTCGCTACTCACAAGCCGTTTGGAAGGCAAGGAATTGTCGCCTGCCGACCAGCAATACCTCGACGAATGGCTGGCAGCTTCACCCGGCAACCGCGACCTGCTGTCGAAGTTGGATGACCCTGCTTACCTGCGCGAAGAATTACAGAAAATGGTTCGCTACGATGCCGAAGCCAGTTGGAACAAAATTCAGCCGGCACCTGCTATCGGCCGGCAGCGCTGGAAATATTGGACTGCCGCCGCCGCGGTTTTGCTGGCGATCGCCGGCGTTGGGTATTATTTGTTGAGCAAGCCCCCCAAGCCGGTAGACCTCGCTGTTGAAAAACCAGCCAACGATGTTGCGGCGCCTGCCCAGACTAAAGCAACCATCACCCTGCACGATGGTCGGCGAATTACGATTGATAGTGTGAATACGGGCACCATGGTGGTACAGGGCGACATTGCGGTGCAGAAAACGGCCGGCGGACAAATCGTCTATTCCGGCGATGGCAGCGCGCCCCAGCCCGTGGGCTTCAATATCCTCAGCAACCCGCGCGGTAGTGGGGTGATCTCGCTGGTGTTAAGCGATGGCACCAAGGTTTGGTTGAATGCAGATTCAGAGATACGCTACCCGGTCAGCTTTCAAGGCGACCTACGAGAAGTACAAATGCAGGGCGAAGCGTTTTTTGAAGTAGCCCGCAACGAGAAACAGCCTTTTGTAGTAACAGCAAACGGTACTGTGGTGCAGGTAACCGGCACTCATTTTAACGTCAACGCCTACCAGGAGGAAGCATCCCTGAAAGTGACCCTGCTCGAGGGCGGTGTAAAAGTGTCGAAGAACCAACAAACGGTTTTATTAGCCCCCGGCCAGCAGGCCCAGGTCAGCGACCACATCAATATTGATAAGTCCGCCGATACCGAACAGGTCATGGCCTGGAAGAATGGTTATTTCAGTTTCAAAGGCGCCGATATCTATACCGCGATGCGGCAGATGAGTCGCTGGTATGATGTAGATGTACAATTCAACGACAACATCACGGAGCTTTTTTACGGCGATATTTCGCGCGATAAAAATATATCGAGCGTATTGAAAATGCTGGAAACAACCGGATCTGTTCGGTTTACGACCAAAGGAAAACTAATCGAAGTCAATAAATAGTTTATCTCAACTAAACAACCGCTATGTATTAAACAAACACATAAAAAAGCCGCTTCGTGAGTGAGACGAAGCGACGAACGTATGGATCGCAACAACAGCGAATCTTGGGAGACTGCTTATTATTTAACCCAAACTCTACAAATGTATGAAATTACAGATGTTGAAAGAACGGCTGCCTGACAGCGGTAGCCTCATTACCAAAACTTGGCGAACTATGAAGCTGCTTGCCATTCTCATGATCTCCGGAAGCCTGGCCGCCTCGGCAGCAGGCTTTGGCCAGACTGTTACTATTTCGGGAAAGAATATTTCGATCGAAAAGACTTTCAGGCTGATTAAAAAACAAACCGGCTATTCGTTTCTCTACACAAAAAGCCAGTTGCAATCATTTAACCCTGTTAGCCTTCAGGTAACAAACGAACCGCTGGAAAATGTGCTGAAGACCTGTTTCAGCAACCAGCCCTTCACCTATGCCATTATTGATAAAACCATTATCGTCAAAACGCCGATGGTAGCGCCGCCACAACCGGAGGCTGCACCCATTCAGGTATCGGGCCATGTAACCAATGCCGAGGGCAAACCACTTGCTGGTGCATCCGTGCGCGTGAAGGGCAGCACAGCCGGTACCAGTACCGCTGCCGATGGCTCATTTACCCTGAATGTGCCCTTGTCTGAATTTGTACTGGTTATTTCTTTTGTGGATTTTGAAACCAGGGAAGTGACCATTAGCGGTGATCAGTCGTCGCTGCAAATTGCGCTGAAAAAGAAAGACAGTGAACTGAACCAAATCGTAGTGGTCGGCTATGGTTCGCAACGCAAAAAAGATGTTACCGGAAGCTTGACTTCCATTTCATCGAAAGACCTGGAGAATCGCAGCAATTCGCAATTCGGTTATTCTATCGAGGGAAAAGCGGCTGGTGTGCAGGTATTGCGGTCTTCGGGCCAGCCCCAGGCCGGTGTATCCATTCGTATCAGAGGAACATCCTCTATCACCGCAGGCAGTGATCCCTTGTACATTGTAGATGGTGTGCCGATGGAAGGCATCAACGATATCAATCCTTCTGACATCGAAAATATTACGGTGTTGAAAGATGCGTCTTCGGCTGCCATTTATGGTAACCGCGGCGCGAATGGTGTTGTACTCGTGACCACCAAAAGAGGCCGGGTGCAGCCCTTGAAGTTGAGCTTCAATGCATCGTTGACATTGTCGAAAGCGGCTAAAAAAATGGATGTGCTGAACAGCAGTCAGTTCAAAGACCTGGCAACGGAAATGGGCGCTACCACCGATTGGGCCAAGTACAATGCGAATACCAACTGGCAGGATGAAACATTCCGCAATGCGCTTTCGCAGAACTATCAGTTGTCGGCCACCGGCGGCATCAAATCCACCACCTATTATGTATCGGGTGCACTGGTAAACCAGAACGGTATCATTTTGAACAATAGCCTCAAGCGAGCCACTTTCAAAGCGAATGTTGACCAGAAGATCACTTCGTTTTTGAAAGCGAGTGTAAGCCTGGCTTATAGTAACTGGCGCGACCGCGATGCACCCGAGAACCAACGAAATGGCGTTATTGCCAGGATGATTACGACGGTGCCGATCATCGGGCTTCGCGACCTCGACGATCCGCAGATGTATGGCCGCAGTCCCTTCATCAACGATTTGGAAAACCCGGTGTCGACGGTCTACCAGCCCGACCATATTTACAAGAACAATCGCTACAGTGGCAATGCCTATCTCGAAGCCGAGGTAACCAAGGGCCTGAAGTTGAAAAGCCTGTTCGGGTTCGAACAGTCCGATGGTAATTACACCGCCTTCCAGGATTCAGTGCAAACGCGTTATGGCCGAACCATGCACGGACTGGCCTGGTACAATCGCTATAAACTCACCAGTTGGATTTCAGAAAACACGGCCAACTACAATACCAAGATTAACAAACATACCATCGCGGCCTTGGCCGGCTTTATCGTTTCGCGACAGAAAAACGATAACCTCGCGCGCAGTTCATACAATTTCACCGATGCCAAAGCCGGTGATCAATCTGTTGAAGGAGGTTCGGTACAAAACATTCCAATTAAAACGATCAATACCATTTCATCGGTGGCCTTTATCGGCAGGTTGAACTACAACTACAATGAACGGTATTATGTGACAGCGAATTTCAGGCGCGATGCATCGGGCCGGTTCTCAGAAGGCAATAAATGGGGCAGCTTCCCCTCGTTCTCTGTTGGCTGGCGCATTTCTGAAGAAAAATTCTTTAACCGAAACGATGACTTCATTTCAGAATTGAAGATCCGAGCCGGTTGGGGTATTGTGGGCAATGATGCAGTACCGGTGAACGCGCGCTTCGGACTGGTCGATACCAGCAGTTCGAAATACCTGATCAACGACCAGGTGAAGACTGCGTACCTGCCGGCATCGCTCGAAAACGTGGACCTTACTTGGGAAAAAACGCACCAGGTAGACATCGGTATCGACCTTGGTTTGTTCAACAACCGCTTGTTGATTACGGCCGATTACTATGATAAGAAAACGAGCGATATGTTGCTCGCCGTGCCGATACCAACCAGTACAGGTTATTCAAGCGCCTGGCAAAATGCCGGTAGCCTTCGCAACAAAGGATTTGAATTTTCGGTGAATACAAAGAACATCAACCGCAATCATTTCAAGTGGACAACCGATGCCAATATTTCGTTCAACCGAAACACGGTGTTGGATATTGTGGGCACCCAATTGATTGTTGGTACTATCAATCCCGCAGGTTCAGATTACAATACAGCCCTTGTTAAAGAAGGCAAGCCCCTGGGTTCGTTCTACGGAAAAATTTCGCAGGGCGTTGATCCCGCCACCGGCAAAATCAAGTTCATGCAAAATGCGGCGGGTACGGCCGACAGCGTGGGCATTATCGGCAACGCCAATCCCCGCTTCTCTTATGGGTTTACCAACTCATTCACCTGGAAGAATTTTACACTCGATATCTTTTTTCATGGGGTGAGTGGCAACCAGGTGATGAATGCAACACGCATCTTGTCTGAATCAATGGCCTTGGTGATGAACCAATCTGCCACTGTGTTGAACAGGTGGAAGAAACCCGGCGATATAACTGATATACCTGGGGTGTCGCCCAACAACTGGGACAATTCAACGCCGTCGACCCGTTATGTAGAGAAAGGTTCTTACCTGCGATTGAAAGCGCTCACCATTGGTTACAAGCTGCCGGAGAACATGATCAGTAAACTCAAGATGAGCCGGTGCCTGCTGTATTTCACAGCCGAGAACCTGCTTACGTTTACAAATTACAGTGGCTTCGATCCCGAGCTCAGTGCTTTCACCAGCAAGAGCAGTTCTACCACCAACCAGAATGCGGCACCTGGCATTGACTGGGGCACTTATCCGCAATCGAGGGATTTCATTTTGGGTGTAAACATTTCTTTCTAACCTGATTAAACAGCAAACATGAAAAAACATACTTTTCAATATATCATTCCGTTGCTGCTGGGATTGCTGTCATTCGTTTCCTGCCAAAAATTTCTCGACGATAAGCCCCAAATTGCACTTACTACCGGTAATGCCTATACGACTGCAGAAGATATCGAGAACGCGCTTACGGGTTGTTACAATGCATTTTATAGCAGCGATTATTACCAGTGGGAAAATGTGATGCTGTCTGATGTGCGGTCTGACAATGCTTATCCGGGCGGCAACAACGAAGAGACCTTTTATGATTATGATCGGTTTATTCTTCCGGCAAGCAATACGCACAGCTATGCGCACTGGCGGATGTTTTACAATTCCATCGCCCGCAGCAATGTGTTGTTGAACAAGATAGCCGAGTTGCCCGATGGCACGCTCAGTGAAGACAGAAAAATGCAGATCATCGGTGAAGCCAGCTTTCTGCGGGCCTTTCATTATTACCAGTTGGTGAAATTGTATGGTGGTGTGCCGATAGAGCTCGAGTCTAATTCGGCTGATCCCGGCAAAACCAGGAAGGCGCGCGCCACTGAAAAAGAAGTGTATGACCAGATTGTGGCCGACTTGCAAATTGCGCTCGACAACCTGCCCGATCATTTCAACGGACCGGCAGGTTCTGCAACCGAGAACCAACCCGCCGTCAACAAAGTAAGGGCAACCAAGGGCGCTGCCAATGCGCTATTGGCCAAAGTTTGGGCGCAAAGAAGCGACCGTGATTATGCGAAAGTGTTGGCCTACTGCAATGCCGTGATCGGCAGCAGCGAAGGTTATGCCTTGATGGGCAGCTATGCAGATGTATTTGACGGCGACCACGATTTCAATACAGAGTCCATCTTAGAGATTCCGTATAAGGAAGGTGAGTCGGGTGTTTCGACCTGGGGTGTGCAGCTTTTCCTGGCGCCCGAAGACGGCTGGCAGAAATATTGTGTTCCGTCGAAAGACCTGGTAGCAGCTTATGATGCCGCTGGCGATACGCAACGAAAAAATGCGAACATCCTTTTTATGAAGACCGATGCCAATGGTGATCCGATTAGTTGGCCCGATGAGAACTGGAATCCCTGCCAGGATCCGGCTGTAGCGATTCCTTTCAACGACAAACAAAAACACCCGGCGGGCTGGGCCAGCGGCGATGATTTTTATTTGTTGCGATTGGCCGATATCATCTTGTTGAAAGCCGAAGCGCAGAATGAAACAGGTGCCACGGCCGAAGCGGTTACGACCCTTAACCAGGTGCGTACACGTGCCGGTTTGCCGGCTGTAGCCAGCGGTTCGAAAGAGCAAATTAAGCAGGCGATTTTGCTGGAGCGAAGATTGGAGCTGGCTTTTGAAGGCCAACGTTGGGACGACCTGGTTCGCTCGGGCGAAGCTTCAACGGTGATGTTGGCGCTGAATGAATATACCTATACCTGCGGAAACGGTGTACCTGGTCCCGCAGTCAAAATGGATTATGCCAATTGCACGCAGCAAAGATGGATACTTCCCATACCGCAGATCGAAATGGATGCCAATCCGAATCTAGTGCAGAATCCCGGCTATTGAGGAGTATGGTTACAGTGAGGCATTGTAGCAGCCTGCGCGCTGGCTAGACGGTGCTGCTGTGGGCAGGCTACAATGAAAAGAGGCCGTCTCCTTGGTTGAGACGGCCTCTTATATTTTTTGTAAAACGAGCTTACTTCACTTCTTCAAACTCTGCATCAGTTACATTTTCATCTGCACCTGCTGAAGATCCACCGGCATTACCTGCCTGCTGCTCAGCACCTGGTTGGGCACCGGCTTGTTGGGCTTTGTAGATATCTTCAGAAGCAGCTGTCCACGCGCCATTCATTTCATTCACTGCCGTATCGATCGCGGCGATGTCCTGGCTCTTGTGTGCTTCTTTCAGTTTGTTGAGGGCTGTTTCAATCGCGCCTTTCTTATCGCCCGGAATCTTATCACCATAGTCTTTCAGTTGCTTTTCTGTTTGGAAAATCAAACTGTCGGCCTGGTTTACTTTCTCCACTTTTTCGCGGGCTTCTTTGTCGGCGCTTTCATTGGCTTTCGCCTCGGCCTTCATTTTTTCAATCTCGTCTTTGGTGAGACCCGAACCTGCTTCGATGCGAATCTTTTGTTCTTTACCGGTGCCTTTGTCTTTAGCGGTAACATTGAGGATACCGTTGGCATCGATGTCAAAAATTACTTCGATCTGCGGTACACCACGCGGTGCCGGCGGAATATCGTTCAGGTTGAACATACCCAGGCTCTTGTTTTGCGAAGCCATGGGGCGTTCGCCCTGCAATACATGGATCTGTACACCCGGCTGGTTATCGCTGGCCGTAGAGAAGGTTTCCGATTTTTTGGTTGGGATCGTGGTATTCGACTCGATGAGTTTGGTCATAACACCACCCATGGTTTCGATACCCAGGCTCAGCGGGGTAACGTCGAGCAATAACACATCCTTCACTTCACCGGTTAACACTGCACCCTGGATGGCAGCACCGATGGCTACTACTTCGTCGGGGTTTACACTCTTGTTCGGTTTCTTGCCGAAGAATTTCTCTACAATCTCCTGCACTTTCGGAATACGGGTTGAACCACCAACCAGGATCACTTCATCGATCTGGTTCACGGTCATACCGGCATCTTTCAAGGCCGCTTCGCAAGGCTTCAGGCAACGCTCGAACAGTTTATCGGCCAGTTGCTCAAACTTGGCACGGGTCAGTTTTTTCACCAGGTGTTTGGGCACGCCATCCACTGCAGTGATATAGGGAAGGTTGATCTCGGTTTCGCTCGATGACGACAATTCGATTTTTGCTTTTTCAGCCGCTTCTTTCAAACGCTGCAGCGCCATCGGGTCTTTGCGCAGATCAATGTTTTCGTCTTTTTTGAATTCTTCTGCCAGCCAATCCATGATCACTTTATCAAAGTCATCACCACCGAGGTGGGTATCACCATTGGTTGATTTTACTTCGAACACACCGTCGCCCAGTTCGAGCACGGAGATATCGAACGTACCACCACCCAGGTCAAATACGGCGATTTTCTGGTCTTTGCTTTTCTTATCCAAACCATAAGCCAGGGCGGCTGCGGTAGGTTCGTTTACGATACGGCGTACATTGAGGCCGGCGATTTCACCTGCTTCTTTGGTCGCCTGGCGCTGGGCATCGTTGAAATAAGCCGGAACGGTGATCACCGCTTCAGTCACTTCTTGTCCCAGGTAGTCTTCAGCCGTTTTCTTCATTTTTTGCAGGATCATCGCAGAGATTTCCTGCGGTGTGTACAACCTGCCTTCGATGTCGATCCGGACTGTATTGTTGTCGCCCTTCACCACTTTGTAGGCGAAATGGGTGATTTCTTCGGTCACTTCGTCAAAGCGACGGCCCATAAAACGTTTTACCGAAGCCACGGTGTTTTGCGGGTTGGTGATGGCTTGGCGTTTCGCCGGATCACCCACTTTACGCTCACCGTTTTTCAGGAAGGCGACCACAGAAGGCGTCGTGCGACGGCCTTCGTCGTTGGCGATAACAACGGGTTCATTACCCTCCATTACGGCCACGCAACTATTGGTGGTTCCTAAGTCAATGCCTATAATTTTTCCCATATAATTGATTTTCGTTTTTTAATGAATTAGATACGTTCTTACTTGTCAATCAATATGCCAACCGCGGTTCCTGCTGAAAAAATGGCAGGTTGTCAGTTTGTGACACCCGGGGGGTGTAAGCCTGTCACCCGACGGGTGCCACCCGACGGGTAAAACTGACGGAATTGCGGAATGGGCGACTAATGCGTTGATTATTAGCGTACTGCCGGTAGTTGGACAAATTGGGAGGGGTTTGCGGGTTTCGCCTGCTGGCTTCCACCTGCAGGGCTTCCACCCGACGGGTAGTACCCGTCGGGTAGATTAGGAGGTCGATTTTCGGAAAGTGAAATAGCGCTGCGAGAGATAACTGAAGGTCACCACCAGCACCGTGGTCAATATCTTGGCCGGCGTCGGGTAAATGTGAAACTGCTCCACGAAAATTTTGATAAACAGGAAATTCAGCAGCAAGCAAATAGCCACTTGCACCAAATACCTAAAAAGCTGCACCCTACCTCGCAGGTCCGAATCATGAAACACCACCGATCGCATCAGGAAGAAACCGGTGGGAAAACTGATACAGAAAGCAGTCATAACCGCCAGCGTGTACGGCTGGAAAGCGATCTCGCGGCTGCCCAGAAAAATCCCCGTATGCAGCACCTGCTGGTCGAATAAGTAATGGTAGCTTAGGTAAAATATAATGATGTCAAAAAGCGTATTCCCGCCACCGCAAGCCAGGTAGCGGAAGGTCTGAATGGGAATGAACCGCCTGAATGGCGGGTAAAAAAAATCGATCACGGCGGTGATCCAATCCGAAAAGCCTTTCAACATCGCCGCAAAGATAACCGGGCTTCTTATTACTTTTGCGACCCACTGTTGTTAAATATGTCAATTACCGCCCACTTAGAAAAGATAGTAGCCGAAGCCATCGCCGCCGCTTACCCCGATGCCCCGGCCGGCACGAGCTTCCAAATCAACCAGACCAAACCTGAGTTTGAAGGCGATTACACCATTGTTTTGTTTTCGCTCGTAAAAGCGCTCAAAGCCAGTCCCGAAACCATCGGCAATACCCTGGGCGATTACCTGCTCAACAATAGCCAGGGACTGATCACCGGCTTCAACCTAATCAAAGGGTTTTTAAACCTAAGCGTGGCCGATCAATACTGGACCAATTTCCTGACGAAAAACTTCGCCGACATAACATTCGGACAAGCTACCGCCAGCCCCCAAAAAGTGATGGTCGAATATTCATCGCCCAACACCAATAAGCCACTGCACCTTGGTCATCTCCGCAATAATTTTCTGGGTTGGAGCATCGCGGCGATTTTAAAAGCCAACGGTGCCGAGGTAGTGAAATCCTGCATCGTCAACGATCGTGGCATCCATATCTGCAAAAGCATGATTGCCTGGCAACGCTTCGGCAACGGTGCTACTCCGCAATCAACCGGCATGAAGGGTGATCATTTTGTGGGGGATTACTATGTCAGGTTCAACGATGAATTGAAGGCGGAAGTGGATCAATTGGTCAACGTCGGCAAAACCAAAGAGGAGGCCGAAAAAGCGGCGCCGATCATGCAGGAGGCCCAGCAGATGTTGGTCGACTGGGAAGCCGGCAAACCCGATACCATCAATCTCTGGAAAAAAATGAATGGCTGGGTCTATGAAGGGTTTGACAGCACGTACAAAACCATTGGCAGCGATTTCGATGTGGTGTATTATGAAAGCGATACCTATTTGTTGGGAAAGAAAACCGTACAGGAAGGCCTGGCCAAGGGGGTGTTTTTTCAGAAAGAAGATGGCAGTGTGTGGATTGACCTGACGGCCGACGGACTCGACCAAAAACTGGTACAAAGAAAAGACGGCACATCGGTGTACATTACGCAAGACATCGGCCTTGCACAGGAAAAATACAACCAGTACAAACTCGACCAGAGCATCTATGTTGTTGGCGATGAACAGAACTATCATTTCAAAGTACTGAAACTGATTGCCGAAAAACTGGGGCTGCCCAAGGCCGATGGCATCTACCATCTCTCCTATGGCATGGTTGAACTGCCCACCGGCAAAATGAAGAGTCGCGAAGGCACGGTTGTGGATGCCGATGACCTGGTAGCTGATATGTTGAAAATCGCCGAAACCCATACCGCTGCCCTGGGTAAAACCGAAGGCTTTTCAGCAGATGAACTGACAACATTGTACAACACCATCGCGCTTGGCGCCCTGAAGTTTTATCTCTTGCGGGTAGACCCCAAAAAGAAAATGATCTTCAACCCCGAAGAATCGATCGATATTCACGGTTACACCGGTCCTTTCATTCAATACAGCTACGCGCGAATCCAATCAATTCTGCGCAAAGAGTTTGATGGCCAGGCCGAAAAAGCCACTGCTACTTTACAAGCAACGAAATCAGATTTCTCCGCTGCGCTATTACCACTCGAAAAGGAACTGTTACTGCAGCTCGAGCAATATCCCGCCGCGATCAACCAGGCAGCCAGCGAGCACAATCCATCATTGGTCGCCAACTATATTTACCAACTGGCGAAAACCTTTAACTCGTTTTACGCAGAACATTCTATTAGCCGCGCTGAGTCAAGTGAGAAAAAGCAACTTCGCTTACGCATCGCCGTTATGACAGCCAATGTCATCCGTTCGGGCATGTCAATGCTCGGTATTGCTGTGCCGGAAAAAATGTAAACTAGTCGACCTGGTTGAAGTATTTCTGGCGCATTTTGGCCAACCGGCTGTCCATCGTGATGGCTTTTTCGCAAAGGGCTTCCCCTTTGGCTTTCTCGCCCGATTGAATGGTTGCTACGCCCGACATATACAAACTGCGTGCATTTTTGGGATCCTGTTGCAGAATGCCATTATAGGTTTTGATGGCATCCACATATTGTTTGGCGTGCAACTGACATTCGCCCAGCAAAAACTGCCGGTCGATATCCGTCGGACTTTCCTTCAATAATTCTTTTACCATACCGACGGCTTTATCATACATACCGGCCGAGGTATACGCCGTCACCATATTGTCTTTCATTTCGCTGCTCAGCGGATAACCCTTTGCCAGTGCCGCTTCCAGCCATTTCACCGAGGCGGCAGGGTCGGGCACCGCGAGATTGGTCATCCCCAATTCAAACATCCACTGCGCTTTAGACGGGTCGCGTTGCAAGGCACTGTTGTAGTAAGCAGCAGCTTTTACATAATTGTTCATCTCCAACTGACAACGTGCCATCACATAATGCATCTCGGCGAGTGAACTGTCTTCTTTGAATGCTTTGTCGAGGTATTCAAGCGTACTTCTATACTCACCCATTTCAAAATAAGACTTGGCGATGATCCAGTTCTGGTGATCACCGAGCCCCAATGCTTTGGCCCGTTTGGCCATATCAACGGCTTCGGGCCATTGGTGTGTATTGAAATGCAATACCATCAGGTTGCGGATGGATGCCGTATCGTTATAATTTTCAACTAAAATTTTTTTGTAGGTCTCGCGCGCGATGGCATAGTAGCGGAGCTCATTGGCTGCATTGGCCATGCCGCGCAAAGCAGTCAGGTTGCGACTGTCTTGGGCGATAGCACTGCGATAACTGTTGTAAGCAACCAGGGTTTGTCCGCGGCTGGCGGCATCCTCGCCCTGCCGCAAATAATACGACAGGCTATCTGTTTGTGCGGGGGAAACAAAAAAATACCCCACCCAGAGCAGGGTTAGGAGCAGGTGTTTCATAGCTCGGCATTTAGTTAACGCAATACAATAGCCCCTAACGGCGGCAACTGCACATTTATTTCGAACAAGGCACTGTTTTTATCCAGTTCGGTTACCAGGATCTCCGGGTTGAAAACATCACCAGTGCCCCAATACTTTTTGTCGTTGCTGTTGAAGATTTCCTGCCAAATTTCTTTGCCGTAAACCTGAACTTTCCAGTCGTGCCGCACTTCTGGCGTCATATTTAAAATAACCAGCAAGTCATTTTTGGGATCAGTGCCTTTTCGGCGATACACGATCACCGATTCGGGTCGATGGTTTAAATCGATCCACTCAAATCCATGGGTGTGAAACTGTTCTTCATACATGGCAGGTTGTTCCCGCAACAGAAAGCACAAATCTTTTACACAGGTTTGCAGGCCTTTGTGGGGTTCAAATTGCAGCAATTCCCAGGGCAATTCTGATTTATAATTCCATTCTTGGGTGGTACCAAATTCATTGCCCATGAACAACAGCTTGCCCCCCGGGTGCGTGAACATATAACTGTATAGCAGGCGGAGGTTGGCAAATTTCTGCCATTCATCGCCGGGCATTTTATAGATCATCGGGCTCTTGCCATGCACTACTTCATCGTGACTCAGGGGCAGCATGAAATTTTCATCATAGTAATACATCATGCTGAACGTAAAACTATCCTGGTGGTGCTGGCGATGAATGGGATCCATTTTAAAATAGCGCAGCGTATCATGCATCCAACCCATCATCCATTTCATGCCAAAACCGAGCCCGTCGTCGAAAGTAGGTTTCGAAATGCCCGGCCAATCGGTCGCTTCCTCCGCAATGGTCTGCACATCGGGGAAATCGCGAAAGATCGTTTCGTTTAAATCTTTGATGAAGGCGATCGCTTCCAAATTACCATCACCGCCGAACTCATTGGGCTCCCACTCCCCTTCGTTGCGCGAATAATTCAGCTTCAGCATCGATGAAACTGCATCTACCCGTAAGCCGTCAACATGAAATTCTTCCAACCAGAAACGCGCATTGCTGATGAGAAAAGATTTTACTTCACCGCGTTTATAATTGAAGATATACGAGTTCCAATCGGGATGAAAGCCTTTGCGCATATCGGCATACTCATAGGTATGTGTGCCGTCGAACATAAAAAGCCCATGCGCATCATAGGGAAAATGCGAGGGCACCCAATCGAGAATGACGCCAATGCCAGCGGCATGAAAAGCATCTACCATGGCTTTGAATTCCTGCGGCGAACCAAATCGCGAGGTGGGTGCAAAATAACCCGCGCCCTGGTAACCCCAACTGCCATCAAAGGGATGCTCCATCACGGGCATCAATTCAATGTGGGTGAAACCCATCTCTTTCACATAAGGCACCAGTCGCTCGGTGATTTGTGGATAGGTATTATACGATTCTTCATCGTGTTTATCGGGTCGCATCCAACTGGCCAGGTGTACTTCATATACCGACCAGGGCGCATTGAGCGCGTTGTGTTTTTTACGGGTCTGCATCCATTCAGCATCCTGCCAATCGTAGTGCATATCCCAAGTAATGGACGCCGTCAAAGGTCGCTTCTCCCAGAAATTGGCCAGCGGATCACCCTTGTCCACCGCCAGCCCGTCGCTGCTAATGATATGGTATTTGTATACTTCACCTAAATGAAAATCAGGAATAAAGCCTTCCCAGATGCCACTTTTATCCCATCGCGGATACAAAGCATATTCATTGTTTTGCCAATCATTGAAATTGCCTTTAACCGAAACCTGCGCCGCGTTGGGTGCCCACACAGCGAAATACATGCCCCAACGCTCCATCACCTGAATGGAATGAGATCCCATTTTCTGGTAAATGCGATAGTTGGTGCCTGCCTGAAAATTTCGGATATCCTCCTCCGTTAGTATAGAATAGTTCCAAACATTCCGGCTGGTGTCAATGAAATTATCTTGTTCGTAGGTGGATTTCTGCATAGACATAACATCGCGTTCAATTAAAAATACGTTTTAACTATAAATTAAATATGGAAAAAAAAGAAATCTGCATCATTTGCTCAATTTCGAAGCTACCACCAAAGCGTTATGAGAAAACCAACCTGCCTTATCCTGGCCTTGCTTTGCTATGCATTTTCGTTTGCCCAATCGGTCACCGTTAAGGGTACGGTAACGGATACAGCCGAGCACAAACCGCTGGTGAATGCGGCCGTGGTGCTGCTTTCAAAAGACTCCATCATTCTCAAACATGCCCGAACCGATGCCCAGGGCCATTTTGAACTTGCCGCGCCAGTAAAAGAAGGCGCTTCCATTCTTATCTCCTTTCCCAAATTTGCCGATTATGCCGATGTGTTGAAATCGGGCGAGCCGGTGCTGGATCTTGGATCGCTGAAAATGATTCGCAAATCGGCCTTGCTGGAAGAAGTAATTGTTTCCCAAAAAATAGGTGCCATCCGCATGAAGGGCGATACACTCGAGTTCAAAGCCGACAGTTTTGCGGTGCGACCAGGGGCTACAGTGGATGAGATGCTGAAAAGGCTGCCTGGCTTACAGGTGAACAGCAAGGGGGAAATCACCGCACAGGGCGAGAAAGTGCAAAAAGTGCTGGTGGACGGTGAGGAGTTTTTCAGCGACGACCCGGCTGTGGTAACCCAAAACCTGCGGGCAGATGCCATCGACAAAGTGCAGGTGTATGACAAAAAGAGCGACCAGGCCACTTTTACCGGTATCGATGATGGGGAGAAACAAAAGACGATTAACCTGCAGATGAAGGAAGACAAGAAAAAGGGGTATTTCGGTAAGGCAAAGCTGGGCGGCGGACTACCGGGTTATTTCGAAAACGAGGCCATGTTCAACCTCTTCAAAGGGAGAAGAAAAATGTCTGCTTATGGTACCATGTCAAATACCGGTAAAGCAGGCCTGGACTGGGGCGATGCAGACCGGTTTGGTGGCGGCAACGACATGGAGTTTGATGAAGAAAACGGGTATTGGTTCAGTTATGGCGACGGTGATGATATGAACACCTGGGGCGGCCGCTACAATGGCGAAGGCTTGCCCAAGGCCTGGACGGCCGGTGCGCATTTTTCCAACAAATGGGATACCGATAAAAAGAACGTGAATGGCAATTACCAGTTTTACAAACAGGATATAGAAAATAATTCAACCAATGCCAGCCAGTATATTCTGCCAGACACTTTGTACTACAATAACCAGCGGGCAAGCAGTTCGAGCCAGAATCTGCTGCAAAAACTTAGCGGCTATTATGACTTGAAGTTGGATTCCAGCGCCAGTGTAAAAATAAAAGTGAATGGCAGCAAAGGAAACGCCAAGAACGAATCCTTTTTCAATGCCGAATCTTTGTCGGAAGAAAGGCTGCCGGTGAACAACCAACTGCGTAGCATCGCTTCACAGGGCGACCGGCAGAAATACATGATCGATGCCATCTGGCGCAAGAAATTTGCCAAAAAAGGTCGTACCATGTCATTGACGGCGAATAGTTCTTATACAGACAACAATACCAATGGCCAGGTCTATTCCATCACCAACTATTTTGATGTAACGGGCAATATCACCCACACCGATACCATCGACCAGCGCAAACTGCATTACCAGCAGAGCAATGGTTTTGCCGGTAAAATTTCTTATACGGAGCCACTAAGTAAAAAATGGTTTCTAGAACTGAACTACGGCTATGTGATGAGCAATAGCAAGGCTTACCGAACATCGTTTAACCCCAACGCTTCGGGCAAGTACGATCAATATGACAGCCTGTACAGCAATAATTTCAGTTTCGACTATGGCACCCACAGTGGTGGTGTCAATTTCCGGTTTAACGGCGACAAAATCACCGCTTCTTTTGGCAGCAATATTGCCAATGCCCGGTTTAAGCAAAATGACCTGCTGCATGATAGCTTGTACAGCTACAACTTCACCAACCTTTTTCCCAAAGCATCCATTCGCTTTAAAATGGGCGCGCAAACGGGCCTGAACATACGCTACAATGGTTCTACCACTCAACCATCGGTACAGCAATTACAACCGATTCGCGACAATACCGATAACCTGAATATTTCTTTTGGCAACCCCAACCTGCGGCAACAGTTCACCCACAATATCAATATCTTTTTCAATGACTATAAAGTGATCTCCGGCCGCAACTTGTATATGAGTGGCAATATCAGTCAATCTGACAATGCCATCAGTGGTTACGACGCTGTAGATGCAAACGGCAAACGAACCTATACCTATGTAAATATTGACGGCAACCTGAATTATAATGTATATGGTGGTATATGGAAGCAGTTCAAAAAGGCGAAGTTGAATAGCTTTGCCAATCTACAATTCAATGGTGGCCGTGTCAACAACTACATCAATACCTTGCGAAACACCAATAAATATTATACAGTTGGCACCAATTTCGGGTTAATGAAAGACAAGGAAAACAAATACAATGTAGAATTAAATATAAGCCCAAGTTATACCTGGAGCCGTACTTCCCTTCGCCCCGACGTTGTTACCAAATATTGGACCATCGACTATGCAGCTAATGCCCGCTACCAGTTTAAATGGAAGATCGAATTGCAAACTGATCTACGTTACAATTGGCGGCAAGCAACCGATGTTTTCGGTCAGAACCGAAATGTATTTATTTGGAATGCCTGGATTGGTAAAAAATTCTGGAAAAACAACAACGGAGAGCTTCGGTTCAGCATCAACGATATCCTGAACCAGAATATCGGCTTCCAGCGAAACGCTTCCAGCAATTTTATCTCTGAACGAACCTACTCAACCCTTAAGCGATATTGGCTGGTGAGTTTTGCCTGGAATTTTAATAAAACACCTGGATCAAGATGAAAAAATTTATCATAAGCGCCTTTTTTTTGCTGTCCGCCTTTATGGCCATGAGTCAACAACAGTTTGTTGTCAATGGGGTGATCGAATACGAGCGTCACATCAATGTGCATAGGCAGTTTGAAACCGATGACGATGATGGCGGATTTTGGAAAGACTTTCTCAGTAAGCAACCAAAATTTTATAATTCGTATTTCAACCTGAGTTTCAATAAAGAGCAGTCGGTATACAAACCAGGTCGTGAAGGCGATAAAGACATGGAGCCTTGGCTGATTGGACCCGCGAAAAAAAATATAGTGTATACCAATTTCAATTCCCTCGAATACCGCAGTCGCCGCAAGGTTTTTGAAGAAAATTTTGAAATAGTGGATACGCTTTCGAAAATCAAATGGCGACTAACTACTGAAACCAGAACCATAGCCGGTTTTGAATGCAGAAAGGCGGTGGGTATTATTTGTGATTCCGTGTATATCACGGCATTTTACACCGATGAAATTCCGGTTAGCGGCGGACCAGAATCGTTCGGTGGCTTGCCCGGTATGATATTGGGCCTTGCCGTGCCCCGGCTCTATAGCACCTGGTTTGCTACCAAAGTAGAATTGACTGACCCCCCTGCGGCTAGTTTCGAACCGGTAAAGGCCGGTAAGCAGAAAAAAATGACGGCTGCTGCCTTTGCACCATTCTTGAAAGATACCTTTACCGATTGGGGAGCGCGGGGGGCCAAAAACATTTGGTGGTCGATGCTTTGATCAGTTCGACAGCTCCAGCACCAGCATTGATAAGCCACGCACAGCAAAAGGTTGATTGAGTGATAGGTTGATGCCGGTAGGAATATCCCTTCCCGTTTGGTGGTTTTTGATGATTTCTTTGAACCGTGCCGGATCTACTTGTTTGGCGTCGGCATTGCTGTTCATGACACACATGATGGTTTTGCGGTTGTCATAACGGAAATAAACATATACCCCGTCGTCGGGCACATATTGCATCAGCTTTCCGGTTTGCAAAGCACTTGTTTGCTGCCGGTATTTCGCCAGTGAACGCAGGTGGTTGAATATGGCATTTTCTTTCTCCGTTCTACCGGCAGCCGTAAATTTATTTACAGCATCACCCGGCCATCCGCCTTTAAAATCAAGCCGAACCCAGCCATCGGGGTTGGTGAAACCCGTCATCAGGTTTTCATTCCCATAGTACAATTGCGGTACACCCCTGAAGGTCAGCAACCAACTGAGGGCCATTTTATATTTGGCCGTGTCTTCCCCCAGTACCGAATAAAAGCGGGGCAGGTCGTGGTTGTCGAGAAAGATGACTTCCCGCGAGGCATCTTTATACAGGTAGTCCTGCGCCGTAGTGGTGTACAATCGGTTCACACCCTCTGTCCAGCCAAATGGTTTGGTCAAGGCTTCTTGTATACCGTAAAACAGCAGTTGAAAATCGGTAGTGGCGGGCAGGTTGCTTTTAAAAGGCGCGTTTACGGTATTCTCGCAAAAATAGCTTTGGTTGGGCACACCATGCACCCAGGTTTCACCGAAGATCGACAGATTGGGGTATTCCTGCAATAAGGCCGCATTACAGCGGTTCATAAAGGCAAGGTCGTTGTAGATATAGGTGTCGATCCTGAATCCATCTATGCCGAATTCTTCCACCGTCCAGATGGCATGTTGGATTAGAAAAGTAGCCAGGAGCGGATTGCCCTGGTTGAGATCGGGCATCATGGGCGTGAACCAGCCGTCGACCAATTTCTTTTGGTCAGACGGTGCGGCATATGGATCAAAAAGGGTTTGGTCTTTGTAATTCGTATTGGTATAACTGGGCCAATTGTGCAACCAGTCTTTGGTTGGCTTGTCCTGCACGAAAAAATGATAAAGGCCGGTATGATTGTACACCGCATCTTGCACCAGTTTCATGCCGCGTTTGTGCAAGGAATCACTCAGGGCCGCATAGTCGGCATTGCTTCCCAATCGAGGTTCAATTTTGTAATGATTGGTGATAGCATAGCCGTGTTCGGTACGATCTGGCATATTGTTCTGCCAAACCGGCAACAACCATAAGCTGGTAACGCCCAGGTCTTGCAGGTAATCGAGGTGATTGATAATGCCTTTCAAATCGCCCCCATGGCGGTGAAAAATCGAATCGCGGTTGAGCGACTGGTCTAGTAAGCCCGGTATCTTATCGTTCGAAACATCGCCATTGCTAAAGCGATCGGGAATCAACAAATACATCAGGTCTTTCGATGTAACCCCTTGTGCATACCGGGTTCCTTTTCCCGCACGACGCGGTTGAAGTGTGTAGTCCAATTGTTCAACACCACCACCAGGATGTGTAATCGTAAACCGAACGCGCCCAGGCCGGGCGGCAAGCCCGATGTGAAGATCTAAGAACAAGTAATTCTCACTGTCCACTTTTCGGCTACCCGTTAACGTTATACCAGTATAGGCCTGCATTTTAACACTTGCCTTGCCAATATTAGGTGCATGCAGCATGATCTGTAGGCGATCATTTTTCATTCCCACCCACCAATTGCTGGGATAACATTCAATGGTTTGGGCGTTGCTGTACAAACCATGCAGCAGGCAAAGCAACACCAATAGTTGTTTCATTGGCTTCATGTCGGTAAAGAATTATTAATCCGCTTGTCTGATTCGCACTGCACCGGCATCATATACAAACAAAACGCTGATGGCTGCACAGATCAGGAAAAAGCCGGCCAGTACAATGGCGTATATGGGCTGACCGCCATATAAATGTTTAACGATCCACCCGCCGAACAAACCATTTACAATTTGCGGCAGGGTGATGAAGAAATTAAAGATACCCATGTAGATGCCCAGTTTTCCGGCGGGTATAGAACCCGACAAAATTACATAGGGCATGGCCAAAATACTTGCCCAGGCCAGCCCCACGCCTACCATCGAGTACTTAAGCATTTCCGGGTCTTTGACAAAGAAAATGGAGATCAGACCGATGCCTCCCGCCAACAGCGACACGGCGTGTGTCATCTTTCGACCAATCACAGCCGCAATGGCCGGCAACGCCAGCGCATAAATCATCGCAATGAAATTATAGACACCGAAAGCCGAGCTTACTTTGTTACCCGCTTCGTTGTAGGCCACTGTTTTGGAGTAATCGCCCGTAAGTCCATAAATATGTGTTGCCACTGCATCGGTAGTGAACACCCACATGCTGAAGAGGGCGAACCAGGAAAAGAATTGAACAAGACCCAATTGCCGCATGGTGCGGGGCATACGCTTGAAATCACGCAAGATGGATGATAGTCCGCTGGCCTGTTCATGGCTTTCCGGTTTGCCGTGATACTGTTCATATTCTGCCGGCGGATATTCTTTGGAAAAGAAAATAGTGACGAGAATGGCTGCCATAAACACGGCGGCACCAATATAAAATGAGTAGCGAATATTGTCTGCAACGCCACTCGGGCCGGCTTCCATGCTCACTCCATTTGACGCCAGCCATTCGGGCAGAAATGAACCGGCAACGGCACCAAGCCCAATTAAAAAGGTCTGAATACTGAAACCGGTGGTACGCTGGCTATCGGGCAGGTTATCGGCCACCAGGGCGCGAAATGGCTCCATGGCCACATTAAACGATGCATCCATCACCATCACCATGCCTGCGCCAATCCACAATGCCGGAATCAATCCCGCCATGCTACCGGCATTGGGCAGAAAAACCAGGGCCAGCGATGATAAAATGGCACCCGTCAGAAAATAAGGCTTACGCCTGCCCAATCGGTTCCAGGTTTTGTCGCTATAGTGGCCAATGATCGGCTGTACAATCATACCCACCACCGGTGCCACCAACCAAAACATAGGCAGTTGCTCCACATCGGCGCCGAAACTTCGCAAAATGCGACTGGTATTGCCATTTTGCAAGGCAAAGCCAAACTGGATACCCAAAAATCCCATACTCATGGTAAAGATCTGCGAAACGGTTAGCCGGGGGGAGCCATGGGTTGAATGCTGATTAGCAGACATAAGCAAGGGTTTAAGGTTTCATGTTTAAGGTTTAAGGTTGCTGCCGCGTGAGAGGTGAGTAATGAATTTGGAATGTTTTGAGAGTGTTAGTTTTTTGTGTGCGGGAGTGGTTATTGACATGTTTAAAGTTTGATGCTATTGAGTGTTTTTTACGCTACTAATTTATAGTACTAAAAGTTTTTTTATACTACTATAAGGTTTATTGATACGGCTATAAATACTATTGATGCGACAAGTTATTTCATTCACATTACTAATTGGAAATGGGATGAGGTGTTGTTGCCTGACATTACTTGCATTGTCTAAACTAACATTACCTACACCTGCATTACCTATACTAGTAGTACCTATACTAACATTGTCTGTATTAGCATTACCTATACCTGCATTACTTATACTAGCATGGCCTATTCTAGAACTACCTACACTAACATTACATATACACCTTACAAATTCCTTGCTTTTTAAAATTGAAAGCGATAGGTGTAATTCAAAGCGGTCTGCACAATTCATAGTGATAAGTATATTTCAAAACGACAAGTATATTTCAAAGCGAAACGTAAAATTGAAAGCGTCAAGTTCATTTGTAAGTGTATGCGACAAGTTCATTTGAAAGTGACAAGTTCATTTGAAAGTGACACGTTCATATGTAAGAGACAACTACAATTATAAATGACGGCTACAATAATAAATGACATCTATAATCAAAAGCCACTATTACTTTTGCAAGCGATAGCTACAATTGATTGCGCTACATCCATTTTGACTTTGACACCCACCTTGAAAATACTCGCACGCGGCAGCAACTTTAAACTTTAAACCTTAAATATTAAACACTAAGCTTGAACTGTGTCAACACTGCTCATCATATAACAAACCCGTTCGGGATTATTGCTCCTTTTTTTACCACTACAATGCCGTCTTTGACGGTGTAAAGGGCGTGGTCGCTGTTTTCGAGGTGGTTGCCACCATTGATGCGCACATCGTCGCCGATGCGCACATTTTTGTCGATGATCGCATTCTTGATATAACATCGATCACCAATGCCCAAGGTCGGATGCCCGTTTTTACGCGATTCATTCATTTCGGAGATGGTCTCAAAAAAGTCGTTGCCCATCAGGTAGCAGTTGACCACCGTGGTGCCATGGCCAATGCGGGAACGTATCCCCACTACGGTATTTTCAACCCGCGAGGCATTGATGATACAGCCTTCGGCAATCACGGTTTTCTCCAGCATGGAGCCGCTGATCTTACCCGGCGGCAGCATGCGTGCCCGTGTGTAAATGGCGTTGTTGTTATCGAAAAGATTAAAGTCGGGAATGTCCTGACAAAGGTTCAGGTTTGATTCGAAGAAGGAATAGATATTTCCAATATCGGTCCAGTAACCATCATACTGGTAACTGGCCACTCTGTATTTATCGATCGATTCGGGAATGATTTCTTTGCCAAAATCAGTGGCGTCTTTTTTTTCATTTTCGAGCAGGTCGAACAACAACTTGCGGTTGAAAATATAGATACCCATGCTCGCCAGGTAAATGCGACCAGCATTGCGCATCTCATCGCCCGTATCACTTACCCAATCGGGCAATAGTTCTTTTTTCGGCTTCTCGATGAAAGAAGAGATCATGCCGTCTTTGGTTTTCAAAATGCCAAATTCAGGCGCTTCCCGATCGGCTACCGGAATGGTGGCAATAGAAATATCGGCGCCATGTTTCTTGTGGTTCTCCAGCATGTCGCTGAAATCCATCTGGTACAATTGGTCGCCGCTTAATATCAAAATATATTCACTGTCGAACGGATTGATATGCCGCAAACTCTGCCGCACTGCATCGGCCGTACCCTGGAACCAGGTCGGGTTATCGGGGGTTTGTTCTGCTGCCAGGATATCGACAAAAGCGGTACTGAAGGCACTGAAATGATACGTGTTTTTGATGTGCCGGTTCAGCGATGCCGAGTTGAACTGTGTCAACACGAACATCCGGTTGATATTTGAGTTTATGCAATTGGAAATGGGAATATCTACCAGTCGGTATTTACCTGCAATCGGAACGGCTGGTTTACTTCTGCTGGCGGTAAGCGGATACAAACGGGTTCCGGCACCACCACCCAGGATTACGGCAAGGACTTCTTTACTAATTGACATATGGCTAGCTTTGAATTCTTGAACTTAAGGTACTAAAGATTTATACAGATCGATGTATTGTTCGGTACTTATATCCCAACTGAAATCTTTCTCCATCAATTGTCTCCTGATCACATCAAACTGCATCTGGTTCTGGTACAATTCCACACCGCGGTACACGGCCTGCGTGATATCGCCCACACTGGCTGCATTAAAACAAATGCCATAACCATTTGGCTCACCAAAATCGATCACGGTATCTCTTAATCCACCGGTTCTTCTCACCACCGGCACTGTTCCATAGCGCATCGAATACATTTGGTTCAATCCGCAGGGCTCTACCCGGCTGGGCATTAGTAGAAAATCGGCGCCGGCATACATCCGGTGACTCAATTGCTCATTGTAACCGATGCGCGCATTGTACACGCCCGGCCAGTAATGGGTCATGTGCGACAATTCCGCTTCTATATGCGGTTCACCACTGCCCAATACCAGGAAATTCATGCGTTGGTTGATATAATACAGTGAGTCGCCAATGGCTCTTGGTAACAGGTCGGCTGCCTTCTCGCCCACTAGGCGACCAATAAATATGAAGAGGGGCTTATCGGGTTGTAAACCGAACTCGGCACACAGCCATTCTTTGTTGGCCCGCTTGCCACTTGCCATGGTATCGATATCAAAATGCTGTTCGAGGTATTTGTCGGTCGACGGATCCCAAACCTTGGTATCGATCCCATTTAATATCCCGACACATTTGCCGCGTTCGTATTCAAACAAGGCTTCGAGTCCATTGCTTTCCATCCGCATCTCTTCGAGGTAGCTCCAACTTACCGTCGTTACTTTCCAGGCGCTGCGAATGCCGGCTGCCAGCGGATTGATCATATTATGCCAATCGAGTATGCCCCATTGCCAGCCATCCCAATGGGGAATATAATTGCTGCGGCTCCAGTCCATCTGTCCCTGGTACTGAGCATTGTGAATGGTCAGCACCGTTGGAATGCTTGCCAGTTGCTGGTAGCTGTAACAATACTTGATCATGAACGGGATCAATGCGGTATGGTGATCGTGCACATGGATGATGTCAGGATGGTGTTGCCAGTTGGCCAACCAGTCGACCACCGCAATCTGGAACGACATAAACCGCTCGGTGTCGTCGCTATACCCATAAACCTTTTCCCGGTCGGTCAAGCCATTGATATCGACCAGGTACAGATCGAAGCCAAGCACGTTGTCGCGCTCTTTAATAACGGTGTAGTCGAACCAGGTAGCGCCCAGGTAGGCACTCGATTTATGCACTACATCCCACTTGTTTTCGTACAGGAATTTGGTCCTGTACATAGGCAAAACAACTTTGGCTATATGTCCGGCGGCAACCTGGTATTTCGGAAGGGCACCTACTACATCGCCCAACCCCCCTGCTTTGGCAACCGGATAACATTCGGCTGAAACATGAATGATCTCCATAGAAACAATTGCCATTGAATATAACAACAAAAATCAATGGGTTGATTGTCAGGCGAAAAAATTTCAAACAAATAAAATCTTGTGCTATTTTCACCCACCCTTTGGGGCTCCACGTCCTCTGCCGAACCATTCATCCAAAACCAAATTGATGCTTCATGGCTCAATCTAAACAACCCACCAACACTGGTGCGCTGGCGACGCTTGTCATTGTATTTTTCTTTTGGGGATTTATTGCCGCATCCAACAGCATTTTTATCCCTTTCTGTAAAAGCCATTTTGGGCTTAGCCAGTTCCAGAGTCAACTGATCGGATCAGCTTTCTACGGCGCTTATTTTGTCGGATCGCTGCTCTTGTTCATTATTTCAAATGTATTCGGCTATGATATCCTGAACCGGATCGGCTTTAAAAAAGGAATTATTTACGGCTTGTGGATCTCGGTGGTTGGCGCCCTGCTGATTGTGCCATCTGCCCATGCCAATTCCTTTCCCGCCATCCTGGCTTCGTTTTTTGTGGTGGCACTCGGTTTCTCCTTGCAACAGACTGCTGCCCAACCCTTTGCCATTAGTCTCGGCGATCCGGCAACGGGTTCACACCGCCTCAGCCTGGCCGGTGGCGTAAACTCACTCGGTACCACCCTGGGGCCCATCATTGTTAGCTTATTCTTATTTGGCACCGTGGGTGGTGAACACAAAGAACCCACCGTAACCAATATCAGTAACCTGTATTATATCGTTGCTGCATTTTTCGCATTGGTAGCCTTGTTTTTTACTTTCTCGAAACTGCCCGACGGCAAAAACAATGAGAAGTTTGAAAAGGCGAATAAAGCATCGCAATCGTTGCTGATCATGACGGGCCTTATCGGCGCCATCATAGTGGTGGGTCAATTGACCGACGTCAGCAAAGTGACCCTCCTGCTAGCCACCCTGGTGATTGTGGTGGGCATCCTGTTCTATTCCAACGGTCAGGCAAAAACGAATGCCGATGGTTGGGGTGCCATGCGCTACCAACAATTGATTCTTGGTATGCTGGGCATCTTCCTGTATGTGGGTGTGGAAGTGACGATCGATAATAATTTTGGCGCCTTATTGATGCAACCAGGCTACCTGACCGATGCCGGCTTACAGGAAAGCCAGATTTCTAAATACATTTCTTTGTATTGGGGCAGTTTGATGATCGGCCGGTGGACGGGTGCGATTGGTGCTTTTGAGATGTCGCCCGGTACCAAAAAAATTGCCACGTTCGTGGTGCCTTTTATTGCCTTTGCCGTGATATTGGGCGTAAACCATGCGTATGGCAATGATGTAACCGATTTATACGCGTATTCGATTGTGGTATTGATTGGCATTATGGCCTTTTTGTTTGGCCAGGAAAAACCGGTTAAAACCCTGCTGACGGTGGCCACCCTGGGCACGATCTTTATGTTGGTAGGGGTGTTTACGAAGGGATTGGTGAGCGTTTATGCCTTTATGGCCGGTGGATTATGCTGTTCGGTCATGTGGCCCAGCATATTTGCGTTGGCGGTGGCCGGATTGGGCAAATACACCAGCCAGGGCTCGGCCTTTTTGATTATGATGATTTTGGGTGGCGCGGTGATTCCACCCTTGCAGGGGTCATTGGGCGATATGAAAGACGTGGTTGGCATTCACAACTCTTATTTGCTGGCAGCCGCTTGTTTTGCCTGCCTCGCTTACCTGGCGTTGAAATTGAGAAGTGTATTGGTTTCGCAGGGACTGGATTTCGATAGCCAGGTTTCTGGTGGCCACTAAAAATTTAATACTAGTTTACCTATTATGAGTAAAATACCTATGGAGTACGCGGTAGGCGTTGATATTGGTGGTACCAATACGAAATGTGGCATTGTAAACCGCCGCGGTGAGGTGTTGCAATATGAACAATTGTCTACGCCGGAATATGAAACGGCCGAATTATTTGTGGATGCACTTTGTGTACGGTTGAACCTGATGATTGAGAAGGTCGGCGGACATGAACATATCAAAGGCATCGGTATTGGTGCGCCAAATGGCAACTATTACACGGGTACGATTGAATACGCACCTAACCTACGGTGGACGGGCGTAATTCCCCTGGCCGATATGGTGTCGGCTAAAACCAACCTGCCAACCGCCCTCACCAATGATGCGAATGCAGCCGCCGTAGGCGAAATGCAATACGGTGCCGCTCGTGGCATGCGCGATTTTATTACCATTACCTTGGGAACAGGTGTGGGCTCGGGTATTGTGGCCAATGGCCAACTAATCTATGGACACGATGGTTTTGCCGGCGAATTGGGACATACGATTATTCGTCCGGGAGGGCGACCACACTGGTCGACCGAAATAGCCGGCTCATTGGAAGCCTATGCCTCGGCCACCGGTGTAGCCCTAACAGCCCGCGAAATGCTGGCTGAAAATCCAGGTAAAGACAGTTTGCTACGTAAATACAAACCCGAAGAAATCACCAGTAAAAATGTATTTGAATGCGCTATGCTGGGCGATAGCATTTCGAAGGAAGTGTACCGCTTCACGGGTCAAATTCTCGGTGAATCACTGGCGAATTTTGTGATGTTTTCTTCGCCGGAAGCGATCATTTTGTTCGGTGGACTCATCAAAGCAGGTAAACTGATTTTTGATCCAACGATTGAGCACATGGAGAAAAACCTGCTGCCCATCTTTAAGAACAAAGTGAAGGTGATCAAGAGTGATTTACACGAAGCCGACGCAGCGATTCTCGGCGCCAGTGCGCTGGTGTGGGAAATGAAGCAGAGTCACGCAAGTCTGTAAGACTGCGGTGTCTTATGCCTGCTCTTGCAACCATTTGTCGCGACCCCAACCGGGTATCACGTGTTTTTCTGAATGGTAACTGGAACGCACCAGCGGACCGCTTTCTACATAGTCTAACCCGATCGTATAGCCGATTTCGCGGTATTCAGCAAACTCGTCGGGATGTACAAAACGATCTACCGGCAGGTGTTTGCGCGTAGGTTGAAGGTATTGGCCAATGGTCACTACGTCAGCGCCATTGTCTTTCAGGTCGTGCAGGGTTTGAATTACTTCTTCGCGGGTTTCACCCAAGCCGAGCATAATGCCCGATTTTACCCGCATGCCGCCTTCTTTAAGGGTGCGTAGCACTTCCATGCTACGCCAGTATTTGGCCTGGATGCGCACTCTCTTGGTGAGGCGCTCAACGGTTTCAATATTGTGCGACACTACTTCGGGTGCCGCGTCGATGATGCGTTGCACCTGGTCTTTATTGCCTTTGAAGTCAGGGATCAGGGTTTCAAGGGTGGTATCGGGACTTAATTGCTTTACCGCCCGAATGGTATTGTACCAGATGGTGGAGCCGCCGTCTTTGAGTTCATCGCGGTCAACCGAGGTCAGTACAGCATGTTTTACTTTCATCAGGAAAATCGCTTCTGCAACGCGTTGTGGTTCGTCCCAGTCAACTGCTTCCGGGCGACCAGTTGCTACTGCACAAAATCCGCAGCTACGCGTGCACACATTACCCAAAATCATGAAGGTGGCCGTGCCCGCGCCCCAGCACTCACCCATATTGGGACAGTTGCCGCTTTCGCAAATAGTATGAAGTTTGTGCGTGTCTACCAGTCCCCTGACCTGCTTGAAGTTTTCGCCGGTGGGTAGCTTAACGCGAAGCCAGCTCGGCTTCTTGATTCTCGATTCCGTTTCGGGTACAGCCGATACTACGGGTAATTCCTGCATGCTGCAAAAATACGTCACTTCCGTTTACCAAACAGAATGCTCACATAGGCATTGAAAAACAGGTGTTTTTCATCATTTTGCACCATTTGCAGCACACCCTTGGTATAGTATTCCAGGTTTACGCCCGCTTCAATGGCCGATACCACTTCGTTGAAACGGCCATAATCGAACCGCAGGGCCGCTTTGGCATGCACGCCGGGGTCGAGCTTCAGTTCGCCCCAGCCCACGGTAAATCCGCTGGCGCCGAGATAGGCATATTTAGAAAAATCGTCAACGTCTTCAAATTTTACGCGCGCGCGTTGTTGGGTGTTCACATCTTGTACATCCACATAATAGGGCTTCAGCAGACCCAGGGTTACGCCACCCGCCCACAATGCCGATACCGATACCCCGTTTTTATTGCTCTTGCCACCAATCAGGTATTGATAGCCGTAAGCGCCTTTCAACTGGAAGAAATTATTGGCCTTGCCGAAAATAAACTGGTTCACATTGCCGAAAATGTCGAAGCTACCAGCGTCTTTGTCTTCTTTGGGATGCTTCTTTTCGTTGAGCTCAAACATCAGCAAACGGGTCTTTTTGGGCGTCAGGAACCGACCCTTCTCATACGAAATGCCATACCCGTCGGTATTTAACTTGATGCCGAAAATGGAGTGTTTATCGAAGATGAGTTGCCCCTCTTCTTCCATCTTCACCATGGCATTGATGCGCTCTTTCTTTTCCGCTTTTTTCTTGTCTTTTTTGGGGTCAACCGGATTCTGTGCCCATACCATCACGGTAGTACTTACACAAAGGGCAACCAGGAGTATTTTTTTCACGCTCATGTATTTAAAATAGCCGCCTCGTAAATTTAGGCAAATTTATATCATGACAGCATCTGTAGTGTACAACGGGCAATTGCGCTGCCAGGCCACCCACAACCAAAGCGGCTCCATCATCGAAACCGATGCCCCCACCGATAACCGGGGCAAGGGTGAGCGTTTCTCACCCACTGATATGGTATGTGTTGCCCTCGGTACCTGTGTAATTACGACCATGGGCATTAAGGCGCAGGATATGGGCATCGACCTCAGCGGAACCACCCAGGATATCCAAAAACACATGGTCAGTGATCCCCGTCGCATCGGCAAAATCGACCTTATTGTGCGTCTGCCAAAAACGTTAAACCTAAGTGAAAAAGATAAAACCATCCTGCAAAGAGTAGGCGATAACTGCCCGGTGATGAAAAGTTTGTCGCCTGATCTGACAGTCAACCTCGTTTACGAATGGTAGTAGCCGGTATGTAAACGCCTGCCCTTCGGCTAATGACCGATGATATATTGACCTATGCGGCAATCCAGGCATTTCTTCAACAGGCAATAATGTTTTGTTAGTTCAAGCAAGGCCTGGCCATCGGCTGCCGTACTAACGGTGAGGCCTAACCGCTGCCAGCCCTGTAATACCTGGTTGGTTTCGGCAGGCATATTCTGCAACCAGTTGATGGCTGTTTGTCGCAGGGCAGGCATCGACATTGTTTGCGCGTAGGCAAACAACATGGGCACCACGGCATTGATGAGCAAATAATGAATGGCGTCTTCGCCGAGTTTTTTCGGCTGCCAGGGCGAGGCTTCGGCGGGTTGGTAATGATAGTCCCAGAAAGCACTGGCGGTAACAGCCAGCATGGTTGCCGCTTCTTTCCAATGCCCACAAGTAATCCAATGCCGGTGGATATCAGGGTATTGCTGAATAAGCGCAGCCAATTGCGCCAGTCGGATATCGGGAAAAGAGGCGGGCCGCATGCGAAGCCGGCTGGCCTGTCCATGTACGGGTGGAAACGACCGCAATTGTTGTGCAGCCGCATATTCCTGCGCCAGCAATTGCAAGTACGGATCGGCCGGATCGCTGGGTAGCAGCCCAGCTTGACCCAGCAATACCGCTTCTACTTTGGTAAGCTGTTGCCGTTGGCGGATCAGCCACTTCCAGTCGAGGCTGCTGCCAAGCCGCTCGAAGAAATCGCCATTCACCGGTCCGCCGAAATGCCTTGTCAACCAACACCAGCCGGCTTTCTCCCAATCATTGCCCGTTTCTTTCAGTAAAGAAGTAAAAGCAGCGGCATTTCGCTGTAAGCGCTCCACCACCAATTGCTCTTTCCAGGCCACCCAATAATCGGGCTTTACCATGTCTAACTGGTTACTGCAGGCGATGGTTTGGCCCGGCGAAGCGGTCATCAGCGCTTCATAACGGTTAAGCATACACGAAGAAATCCGGTCTTGTAGTTCGATGGTTGGCATACTGGCCGACAAAGTCTTGTCATCGTCTTCCCAAACCACATGCAGAATCACATTGGAGTAGAAAGGATCGCCACTGTGTTTGTGCTGGTTCCAGTGTGAACAGCGCGTATGTATTTCCACGTGCCCTGCCCAACGAATGCCGTCAATCAAAATTCGGGCGTTTAAAAAATCGGGGCCCTGGTGTTTGTTCCATTGGCCACTGTCCTGGATAACGATCTGCTCGCCCGTTTGGGTAACCAACCCGCGGGCGTCAAAATATTTCTGGTGCCAGATATATTGCAACAGTCTCTCCTGCATGGTTGCAATATGCATGTCAGGCAGCCGCCAAACAAGCGTGAAATAACCCTATTTAAAATGTTGCAAGGCCTGCACTACCCGGCTCACGGGCAGCCCCATCACATTGTAGAAATCCCCCGATACCGACTGAATACCTACTACCCCAATCCATTCCTGGATGGCATAGGCACCGGCTTTGTCGTAGGGTTTGTATTTCTGCACATACCACCTGATCTGGTCGGCGGTGAGCGCATGAAATTGCACCCGCGTAACATCAGCAAACGCGATTTCATCGGCACCGCGTCTGATGACCACGCCGGTAATAACGCGGTGCTCGCGACCCGACAAGGAGGCAAGTATCCGAATGGCATCGGCTTCGTTTGCTGGTTTGCCAATCACCATATCGTCCAACACCACAATGGTATCGGCGGCAATGACGATATCTTCTTCATCTGCTTGCTGCTGTACGGCTATACATTTGTTTCGGGCGATAAAAACCGGCACTTCTTCCACGGGCATGTTTGCCGGAAAATTTTCTTCCGTTGGCAATACCTGCACAGTAAAATCTATTTCGGCCCATTCCAGTAATTGTTTACGGCGGGGCGACTGCGAGGCCAGTATGATTTTTTTCATTGGTTACGGAATTTTTGCATCAGAGATACCATTTGAAGAAAAGCATGGTCAGGATGCCGGCCAGCATAATGCCCTTGATCAAACCACTGAGTTGATGGTAGTCTTCTTTGCTTTCCGCCTTTTGCAAACCAGTGAATAATTTGATCAGCGGAATGATAATAAAGGCGATGCAATAAACAGCACCCAGCCACCAGCCTTTGAGCAGGCCATATAACAATACAATTAACAAAGCTGCGCCGAGTATAAACAGCCAAACCATGATAAAATATTTGGTGGCTGGAACGCCCCACACAATCGGCATGGTTTTGCAACCATATCGGGCGTCGCCCTCCCGGTCTTCGATGTCTTTTACCAATTCCCTGATCAATGAAATGATAAAAGCGAAACTGCTGTAGATCACCGTAAACTTAAAAATAGCTTTGATCGAATCGCGATAAGGCGCTTCGTCAAACCGGGAGATACTCAGTTCGGCAAAATAGATAACGAGTATTACCCAGGCCGTGAGCAATGAGATCAGGATATTCCCTACCAATAATTTTTTCTTCAAACTGGTACTGTACAGCCATAACAGCAATACACAACCAAAATTGGCGATTCCGATCACCGGGTTGCGAAATTTCCAGCTCAGGTAAAATGCTATCACGACACCCACCGTCGACAAAATGCCATGCCAGGCAATGGCCCAGCGCCGGCTGATATGCTTTTGGATAACGATCGAATCAGGCTTGTTTACCTGGTCGATATTCAGGTCGAAATAGTCGTTAATGATATATCCCGCGGCTGCGATAAAAACCGACGATATCACCAACAGGATAAAATAAAAAGGATCCAGTTTGAGACCCGGGTCATACCAGTTCAGCTCGTTGCCGTCGGTCATGGCTGGCAACAACAGGCACAGGTAAAACAATACCTGGGTAACTATTATAAAAAACAGGTTAGGCCATCGTATCAGGCGGAAAAATGCAATCATTACCAGGTCATTTGGAAGTCACTGAAGCGTCGTTCATCCAATCGCCTCTTAGCTTCATCACTTTTTCGATGATTTGGCGTACACATCCATGTCCGCCGGCAATCGGCGAAATATAAGCCGCCATTTGCCGCACTTCCGGCGCAGCATCGGCTGGTGCCACGGCCAGTCCGGCTACGGCCATTACTTCCAGATCAGGAATATCATCGCCCATAAACAACAGCTCGTTTAGCGCAATGCCATGCGTTTGCCGGTATTGTTCCAATACGGCGAGTTTATTATGTACGCCAAGATAAACATCGTTGATACCGAGTTTTTGCAATCGAATGCGAACAGCTTCTGACTGTCCGCCTGAAATAACCAACACCCGGTAGCCCTTTTTAACCGCGAGTTGTAAAGCATAGCCATCGCGCACATTCATTCGCCGCATTTGCTGACCATCATCCAGCAGCCAAACGCCGCTATCGGTCAACACACCGTCTACGTCAAACACAAAGCTGGTTATTTGCCGAAACTGTTGCAGAATTGTCATGGCCGACAAAAATAGCTGATTTTGCTCCTTGTTTCTATCTTTAGAGAATCTAAAACTGCTATATGAAAAGGCTTTTGAAAATATTGGGTTGGCTGCTGGCCGTTGTTGTACTCATTATTTGTGTGGGATTTTTCTTTCCGGCCACGGTATCGATCAGTCGGTCGACCGAAATCAAGGCCGCGCCCGACCAGGTGTACGAAGTACTTACCGACCTCAGTACCTATAATGAATGGATGACCTGGAACCAGGTAGACCCTGCCATGAAAATAGAATGGGGCGCCAGCAAAAAAGGTAAGGGTGCCAGCTATAAATGGTTTAGCACAAACCGGCAGGTGGGCAATGGCTCTTTAACCATTACTGATGTGGAGCCCAATAAAAAAGTAACCACGACTATGCTATTTGGTGAATCACCTGAACCCACAATGGCCAGTTGGTTGCTGGTACCCGGCAATGGAAGTACCGGATTGACCTGGAACCTCAACATGAATATGGGCATGAATCCCCTGGCCCGCTGGTTCGGCAAATTGATGAAGGGTTCCATGGAAAAAGATTTTGAAAAAGGACTGGCTCAACTCAAAGAGAAAATTGAATCGGGCAAGCTGGGCGTGCTATCTCCTACTATGACCATTGAAAAAACACGTGTGGGTGATATGCAGCTACTAACGGTGATGGATACCGCCCAAACCATGGCCGATATCGGACTGGTGTTGCAAAAGGCTTATGGCGAAATGGGCGACCTGATGAAGGCGCAAAAACTCGAATTTGCATCTGCGCCGATGGCTACCTATTTAACGATGGGAAATCCGTATGTGATTGAAGCATCCATTGCCGTTACGGGAAAACCTGGCAATACAATGGGTCGGGTAAAAATGCGATCGGTAACAGGCGGTGATGCAGTGGTGGTTCGTTATTATGGGCCCTACGAAAAATCAGATACTGCCTATGCGTTGATTGCCGACTGGCTCAAGAACAACAATCGCAAGGCACGTGGAAAAGCTTTTGATCAGTATGTAGATGATCCCACTACCAAAGCATCTATGTATGAGGTACGCACAGATATTATTCAGTTGCTGGATTAAAGTTGGCAATCGCTTCGCTTAGTTGTTTATACAAGACCTGGGCTTCGGGATAGGCTGCTAACAATTGCAAATGCGTTTCGATGGTGGATTTGTCGTTTCGTACCGCCGGACCGGTTTGCCAATGCCAGGGATCATCTGCAGCCACTCTATGAACCGTTTCTCGAAGCAAGGGCATTAGCAACCCAAAGTCCTGCCCTTCTGCCTTACAATAGCGATACGCAACAGCATACAACAGGTTCGGAAAGTTGTTTACCCAAATAGCACCCACGTGCAATCGCTTTCTGTCTTCGGCCGAACAGTATTGCCAGGGGCAACCCATATCGATGGCCAATCTCGACAAGATATTTTCATCTGCAGCACTGGCTGCTTCCAGTAAAAGCGGTACTTCGGCTGCGGGTAAATCTGGACGCCGAATACTTTGCAAATGATAAAAAACGCCGTTCCTGTTTGTAACGGGTAACAATATTTCTCGCGAAACCGAACCCGCTGTATGTACCACCAATTTTCCTGGTAATGACAAAGCCTGTAATTCGCTGAGCGCTGCATCACTCAATGCAATTAGGTAGAGATCGGCTTCTTTTACGATAT
>Ga0209794_1000601_pt1 | contig 46550 bp, 42 predicted proteins | sample EBPBio232013_DNA_FD_185869 | JGI IMG/M metagenome (GOLD analysis project Ga0209794, IMG submission 185869) | Wastewater treatment Type I Accumulibacter community from EBPR Bioreactor in Madison, WI, USA - Reactor 1_5/23/2013_ DNA (SPAdes)... | ecosystem: Engineered > Bioreactor > EBPR >... | reverse complement strand
TTAACAATATATGCAACAAACTGATTCATCGTGTTTTCTCTTGCGTTCATCGAAAGGAAAAATATAAAGATTTTTATATGCCGTCAGTTGCATGAATCATAGAAATCGGTCCGACTTTAGGCTGGGGCTAAAAATAGGGTAATATCAAAGGGGCTTTAGCCCTGATGTTTTCAAGTGTGATAGTTGAAAGTCAGGGCTAAAGCCCTTCACTTACCCTTGTTAATTTCTACCCCCAGCCTAAAGGCGTGGGGTTTGAGGAGACTCAAGTATGTTCACAATAAAGTCTATTTATTGTGAACATTTATTCATGACGAAAATACCATTTAATAATATCTATTTCCCCACCTTTGTGCCTCCTTTCTAAAGCCTCAAATGGGCTAGTTAGCAAAGAATGAGCTGTTAGGTACAAATTAAATTTCCATGAAACCACAGGTACTTATTTTCGTCTTGGTACAACAACCATTATTTTTGCCCTAAAACAGCCAGCCCGCTTCGATTCCTATGCGACTCTTTATGTCAATATTGTTCCTTGTTACCTTCGCCACCGCTGCTTTGGCTCAATCCATTCCTTTTAAGCAAGACAGTGTCATATTTTTTGACGCAACTAGAAACCGCGCCATTCCTGTCGAACTCTACGTGCCTAGCAAGGAAAAAAAAGCGAAAGTGGTCATTGTTAGCCACGGATATGGCTTCAATAAAGGCGGCGATAATCGAGCCTATTCTTATTTAACTGAGGCTTTGGCTGCCTCTGGCTACCTAGTTGCTAGCATCCAGCATGAGCTTCCTACGGATGATTTATTGCCTCTGACGGGGGTACCTCAAGTGGTACGACGTCCCAATTGGGAGCGGGGCACTGCTAACATTTATTTTGTGTTAGGCGAGCTTAGGAAAAAGTTTCCTCGCGCGAACTACCAGCGCGTAACTCTGATTGGACATTCAAACGGGGGCGACATGTCCATGTTATTTGCTCACCAACACCCCACGTTAATTTCCAAAGTAATTTCATTGGACAATCGACGAATGCCATTCCCCCGAACCCAACATCCTAAAATTTACTCGTTGCGTTCGAGTGACCAGCCTGCCGATGATGGGGTACTGCCCACTCTTGAGGAACAGGCAGCCTTCGGAATAACGGTAGTGAAACTTCCTAATACCATCCACAATAACATGGATGACAACGCCAATGAGAGCCAACGAAAGGAAATCATCACTTACGTGTTGGGCTTTTTGAAGGAGTAACCGTCATCCTACAACGGCTTCGTCTGGTGTGTTACTTCGGCTAAGTAGCCGATGGCATTAAAACGCAGTATCACTTTAGGCCCTTCTGACTTTTTGGTGATGTCGTTACAATGAATACCTTTTTCAAAAAAATAGACGTAAAATTTTTGATCACGACCTCCTAGCTGATGAATATCAGGACGCCCCAATAACTGACCTACTTCATCTATGTGCTTATTTAGGAGTTGTGACTCAATTTTTTTGAAATCTGCAAGCTGGTTTTTACGAATCCCTTCACAACCTCCACGGTCGCTGCGCCATTTTTTTAGGTCTAAATCGCCAATTCGGTCAGGGGCCGATGTACATCCTATCAGAATCAAGAATAAAGCACCTACCCAAACACTATTTTTAGTAATTTTCATTGGTCTTTTTTGAATTAAACTACAGGTTAAACGCATTAAAAAAGTAGCCTCAGCGAGGCTAAATCTTAGTAGAAAAAAGGGGTAAAGGCAATCAATAGCGACTCTATATTTTAATGCGTTCAACCTGATTAAACTATGTTTTCTTGGTTTTCGTGGTTATGAACTGTATTAACAAACAAAGAGTAACCACGGTTTCGGTTGTGAGCAACCGAAAGCACTTCCTACGATTTCAGCTGTGCGCAACCGAAAGCACATTAGCCCTATCAGAGGTTTTATTGTTCTTGATACAGCACTTGCACTAAGGTTTGCCCGACGGCTTTGAGCGTTGTTGGGTCGATGTTCCGCATATCGTCTGTGTGGGTATGCCACGCGTCAAAAAAGGTTTTAGTAGGGTTATTCATTTGCAAATGAATAATATCCACCATTGGAATTTTAGCTGTTTCGTTCACTGGTAAATGGTCGTCAGTAATGGCCGCCCCATCCTCTTGAATAAAATACGCGCTGTACCCAAGCTGGCCTGCGATGTTCCAAATATTCCGCGTGATTTCTCCCGCATATTGATTTGAAAATGCTTCTTTAGGAAACGTTGCTCCTTTTGCCCCTACCATGTCTAGCAATACCCCGTAATATGCTGTATAGTTCGGAACGTGTTTGTTGGCCGCCCAATACTGCGAGCCTAGGCAAAAGCCCGTAAATTTATCTTTGGCAACTTCGGCATTGCCACCGTCTTCTACGTCAAAAAACATAATATCAACCCCCACCGATGGCTTTTGAGCTGCCTGCTGAATCACCCTAGCTAGTTCAATTAGTACTCCTACGCCACTAGCGCCATCGTTGGCACCGTCGATGGCTCCTTTTTTATTGGTCGGGTCTTCATCGGCCACTGGGCGGCTGTCCCAGTGCGACGCCAATAAAATTCGCTTGGTGGCTTGCGGATTGATGCTCCCAATGATATTGCGAGCGTTGAGTTTTGAACCGTCGTAATGCGTTGCCGTAAATTTTTGCTCGGTCACCGTACATCCAAGTCGTTTTAACTCCGCAACCAAGTAATCTCCGCACTTCACGTGGGCCGACGAATTAGGCACTCTTGGCCCAAACTTTACCTGATTGTCAATGTATTTATAGGCCGAATCTCCGTTAAACGCAGGGGCTTTTACAAGGCTGGCCGTCGAAGATGCGGTTGTTTGTTCTGAAGTCGATGAATCTGTACTGGTGCCACAATTCCAAAGCGTTATTGACGCCATTGCAGCTACCACCCACTTGGTTGATTTAAACATGGAGTTGATTTTCTATTTTTTTGAAAGTACAAAAGTAAGGCAAGTTTGGCATGTAAATGCTCACTTTTGCTACAGTTTGAGGATTTTAATGATTTTTTTAAGAGAACCACTTTCTAAAATTTTGAGAAAATAGGTTCCTTTGGGCAAAGCCAATGACGTCATGTCAATATAGGCTGTCTCTTCTACCACTGTAATGGTTGACTTGTTCAACGGCAAACTACTTCCCGCAGCCGTCACCAGTTGGTACTCGACCGATGACAATTCCAAATCTTTGGGCAGTTTCACATTACATACTCGATCAAACGGGTTTGGATAAGCTTCCCAATCTTGCAATGTTTGGCCTGATTTTACCGTAAATTGGATAGTAGCTGCACTCACTTTGGCCGAATCATTAAAAGCAACTGCCTCTAAAACATACCGACCTGCGATTGGCACAAAACCAATTTCTTCATCAAAAAGGGTAAAAGGGAAACGCGTTGCTGTATAATTTTTTGAATATGGCCCTCGAAGTACAAAATTCACTTTGGTCGCGGGGGCTTCACTATTGGCATACACAGTAATGCTTGGGGGCAGCGTAGCTTCTGTTAAAACATCGTCATTTTTCAAAACCCCCAAGCTTTTTCGCAACCCCGCTTTTCCTGCTTGAATCAACTCAAAACTCAACTGAGCCTGCTTTACTTCTATGTTAAAGGTAGTTGTAGTTGAAGTTTCATCATCATCCACTGCCCTTAATGTCACAGAATATATCCCTGCGGCGTTCGCTATTCCAGAAATTTCGTTGTTTTTAAAGGTGAGCCAAGACGGCAAATTCGGCGCTTCGATTCGATCGACGTACCCATTGGTATCATAAAAAAGTGAGTCAGAAACTTTGTATGAAAAACGCTGGGTTACGTACAATTGAGCGTTGGGAGGCGTGTATCTGAGCACGGGAGGCACATTTTGAGTTCCGTACAAATCAACCTTGATAACAAATGCCGTCTCGACCGAATCGCCCCCATTGTCGTAAGCACGTATTCCTAATTTATAGGTTCCCAATTGCGTGGGCGTTCCATTCAACGTGCTTGTAACAGCATCGTAGGTAAGCCAAGAAGGGAGTCCTACCGCTTTTACTTTTGTGATTTGTCCATCAGGATCGGTGAAAATAGAAGTCGGGACTCTGAAACGAAAGGCTTTATTTTGGGCAATTGTTTTTTCGGGCAACAATTGTTTGACAATCGGCGGACGGTTCAAAATTTTTACTTTAAAGGAAGTCTCTGCGTACGCACTGTCATCGTCAATGCCACGCAACGTTATCGTAAACGTCCCTTGTTCTTGTGGATATGCCGAAAATTCTTTTGAATTGAACGACATCCAGGGTCGTAAACCGATGGCTTGGGTGCGAACAATCACACCGTCGGGGTCATCAAAAATATCGCCCTGAATTGGGTATGAAATGGTTTGATTGAGTGACGATTCAAAATCGGGAAGAGTTCGCTTCACGACAGGTTTTTGGTTGACATTCACTATTTTAAGCAAAAAACTCGTTTGCACCGTTGCTCCTTCATCGTCGATTGCTCGCAAAGTAATTTTTGACTCTCCAAGTTGATCGGGCACTGTACCCGTAAATGTGCCATTTGAAAAAGCCAACCACTGCGGTTTTTCAAGGGCTTCGATGGTCACGATTTCACCATCAGGGTCTAAAAAAACGTCTTTGGGCAAGGTGTAAGAATACGTCTTTTTAGGTTTCGTAGCGCGGTCAATGATTGGATTTGCCACGACTGGATAGACATTGGCTGCCAAAATTCGCCAATATTCTTCGCCCAAAATATCTTCTTCTAATTTCACATCAATAGGCGATGGCTGCGCCTTGGTTCTCCACGTTTTTTCTACTATTACGGATGTCGAATCAAGTACTTCTGTCACCTTATAACTCATGCTCGCATTGCTCCTCACCTCCCCCCAAGGGTTATTTTTCCATCGTGCTGCCACGGGGCCAAAAATGGACGACAAGCGGGCATCTTTTGTACTTGCCACCATGGTCACGACATTACAGCCGTTTTCAAAACATTCATCAAAATGTTTGATGAGTAAATCATCCGAATAGACGGGCGAAAAGAACGTTTCGTTCATTATCCATTTTCCTGGGCGATTAGACCGAACCACGTCCGTGATAAAACGATGGTTCCAATAAAGGTCGTTATGCACCTTGGTTCCGTCGGCGTTTTCGTCCAAATTTTTAAAGGCAATCGTACCCCGAACAGCCGCTTGTACATCAATGACCGCGCCGTATTCATTGACCACTTTATACGACGGATTCACCTGTTTAATGGTACGAATACTTTGATCAATAAAGTTTTTGAGCTGGAGGTGAGAAAACAAATACCAATCTTTCCCCGCGCGGGTTCGGTATGCAGGTAAAGGGCGATAAGCGGTAGTTGGAGGTCGAACGTCGTTTAGTGATGTAAATTTGGTTCCCCAGATGTAATTGACCTTATTGATGCGCTTATACTGCTGCGTAATCCAGCCCTTAAAAGCCTCCAAAGAGGGCGAAGAATAATCAAAACCCGTAGGGTATGCTTGTTTATAATCGCCGTTTAATTCTGTTTCATAGTGGTAGCCAAGTTCTTGGGTTGGGGTATTGACAAAAGTCACATACAAGATATTTCCTTGCGACTGGTAGGCATTATAACGTTGACATACTTCTTTTAAAAAACCTTGGGCTTTGGCCACCGTTGGCGCATGGGAAAAGCTAAAGCAAGTTCGCCCATATACACCCCAAAGTTGTCTGCCCAAATCGTCATTCATGGTTTCATTCGACGTCCAAAAACCTTGAAGGCGTTCTGCTTTCCGTCCAAGCATGATTCGGATTCCCGCTTTCACACCCAGCCGCGCAATTTGTTCCATTTGGCGGTCAGACTGCCGCCAATCGGGTTGTGAGGTTGCTGTTTTATACACTTCATCCCAATAAATCGTCAGTACGACCAAATTGGCTCCCGCCCCCACCGACTGCTCAATGATGTCGGCGCCATAATCTGGTTCGGCATTTAGATTCAACAACTGCAAACCTACGTATCGCTGTTGCGCCCCCTGCTGTGCAACCGCCATCGTAGCCCAAATCACTCCTAACCAAATACCTACTATTTTTATCATTTTGGAATAATAAGTGGGTTGCTTATAACCCTTTACACCTGATAAGCGGGTTGAGAGTAACCCGCTACACTTGATTAATACTTAACGACTCGAAACACTTTCCATGTGGCATCTTCGAGTTGTAATTTTAAGAAATAAATGCCTGGCCCAAGTCGCAACTGCCGCAAATTGAACGAAATCTGCGTCCCTGAGCGGTACATTGTTTCTTCAGGCACAGTGATTTCTTGGCCCAAAAGCGTCACAAAACGAGGCGATGATAGTTTGCCCGAAGGGTGTTTGAGATGGACAAAATCAGTAGCTGGATTTGGGAATACCGACCAATCTTCTACCGAAATAGGTTGTTTTGAGACTGGATCGGAGGGAAAAAATTCCAACTCATATTCTGTTGACGCGATCAGTTGTTTACGAAAATAAGCCTTACCTCTCAAAAAATACTTCCCTGCCGTCACTGGAAGGCCAGCGTCTCCTTCATAAAGCGAAAAAGGAGAGCTTGTTGTGTACGTTTTTTGGTACTGCGCACCCGTAATTTCCAAATCAAAAGCATCAAAAACGGCATCGCAATTGGCATACACATTGACCGCCGTTGGCAACTGATGTTGCAGCAATTGCTCTTTGGGCTGCAACCGTTTGATCAAAAATCGCTGTCCAGGTTTTCCCGCTTGGATTAAATCAAAGGAAACAGTGGGGTAATTGATGGTAATGGTAAAAGATGTTTCAACGACGGCATCTTCGTCGTCGTACCCCCTTACCCGCAACGAATACACACCAACAGTATCAGCCAAACCGCGAATTTCTCCTTTGCGGTACTGTGCCCATTCGGGCAAACCAATGACTTCCATTCGGCTAATAAAGCCATCTGAATCAACAAACGTACTGTCTGAAATTGAAAAAATAAAGGGTTGCTTGTACAACCCTACAGCATTAGAGATACGTTTGCGAAGCGTCGGTGCTTGATTAAAACGGCCTAAATTATCGACAATAATCGTAAAGCTTGTTTCAACCGTCGCCCCGTCGTCGTCGGTAGCTCGAACGGTAAAAGTATAAATTCCCGTTTGGGTCGGTGTTCCTGAAAAAATACCATTAGAAAACCTAAGCCATGACGGCTGTCCTTGCAGTACAACACTGTTTATGGCACCATCGACATCCACAAATACCTCCGAGCTCAAGCGATAAGAAAAGGGGGAGTTTACCTTAATGGTCTTAGTAGGTAGTGCGTTTTTGACATAAGGCGGGCGGTTAATCGCTCCTTGCAGCGAATCAGCCAAAATATCTTCGACCATCCGAATATTCACTGGGCTTCGATTTGACTCTGGTCCTGCGCGATTGGCCCATTCTCCATAAACCCCTCCACTAAAATAGCCAAACTCTAACACACGCGAAAGATTGTAGGTCATGTAATCCTTAGGCAATACATCGACAAAAGGAGCTGACAACCACTTAGTAGCTGTACTTTTTAGAATAGGTTTAGCTTGCTCCAATACTTCTTTTGTGCCAAGTACCACACTAATCCAGCGTGCGCCGTGGGCGTAGCTTTCGTCAAATTGCTTAGTAATCAGATCACTTGCCTTTTGTGCCTTAAAATCAGGAAAAACTTCATTCAAAATCCACTGATTTGGCAATACATTGCTTCTCAGAATATCCATCGAAAAACGGTGGTCGTAGCGAACGTCGTTGTTGATTTTCACCCCATCCGTTCCTGAGTTTAAATCTCTGAACGCAACACTACCACAAACAGCGCTGAGTTGGTCAAAGACTGAACCAAAATCGGTAATAACGCGGTAGCCCGAATGCACATTTTTGATGGTGCGGGTTGTTTGTTCAATAAACTGCTTAAAAATAGCGTGCCGAAACACGTACCAATCTTTTCCCGCCTGCCCCCAAAACACTTGGTCGCGGTTGGCCAGAGCCGTGGGTGGTTCTACTTCCTGAAAATCCTTGTATTCGGTTTGCCAAAAGACATTGAGACGGGCGATTTTGGTGTATTTTCTACTTAACCAAATTCGGAACTCTCGCTTCATGGCGGGCGAGTAGTCAAACACAGTGGGGTGAGGATACCCTTCCGACGAATTTTCGAAGAAATAACCCGTTTCTTGCGTAGGAGTTAAACAGACCGATACCCAAGAAATAATGCCTTGCTCTTGCGCAGTTTTATATCGCTCGCATACTTCTTTGATAAAACTATTGCCTTTATCAACCGCTGGCTGACTTGCAAAACTAAAATACGTACTCGCATAACCCGATACCAACGCACGGCCTTGCTGGTCGCGCTGCCGTTCTTCATTGGACATAAAGCCTGCAATTCTGCCCTCATTACGGCCCAAATAAATACGCAACGCGACTTTTACGCCCAATTTTTGGGCCAAGGCAATTTGGCTATCGTATTTTTTCCAATCGGGCTGAGAAGTGGCCGAAGGATACACATAATCCCAATGTATCGTTAAGTGAACAGCATTACAGCCTGCCTTCACGGCCTCTTCCATCATATCGAGTTCAGCATCCGCCGCCCGACTCAAATTGAGTTGAAGATAAGCCAAATACCGTTGCTGGTCGTTGGCATATACTCCCGAAACCATCAACATCATCCCCAACCACCACAAACACCATTGACGCTTCATAAGATGTGGATTATTAAAATGAAAAAAGGTTAGAAAGTAAAGAAAAGCAACGTTTTCCTAACTTCCTAACCTTCAAAAATATTAAAAGGTTACTTAAATCGACTTTTTACCCGTCATACGGAAAGTATAAGTGTAAGCTCTGCCCAAGCTATCTTTGTCATTTGATACGTTCTCGAAAGTGATGGTATTGTTTCCGATTGTACCAATCTTTACGCCAGTATCCAACATTTCGTATTCAGATGTACCTTCAACTTTTTTCAATTCAATACTGTCAAACGCATCGCTGTCTTTTTCAGTTTGACCGTTGGTATATTTTACGGTTTGAACAAAAGCAATTGTAACAATGTTCGACGCTTTTTTAGCAACGTCCAATACGGCCGTTAGTTCATAACCGTTGCCTTTGATTGGTAAAGAAATGGTTTCAGAAATTTCAGACGTCGCAGTAGCATATTTGATTGACTCTGTTATTTTGTCAACATTGTATGTTCCAATCACCTGTTCGGCAGGTTCTGGTTCTGGTTCCGTTTTCGAGCAGCCTGCCAAAACAGCTACTGCGAAAAAGAGAGATGCGTAAAGGTATTTTTTCATGGTGATTGAAATGTTAAAGTGGCTTTTTTGTTTAGTAAGTTCATATTTCAAGATTTTATCCCTCATTTTTAGGGAGGGATAAGCTCTTCATTCTATAAAACGAGAATTCTTAGGCAAAGTATTAAATCTTTGGAAAAATTACAAATAAGGGCATTTTTGTTTTGGTATATCTCTGCTCAAGGCCAATAGTCGTATTGTGCATAGCGGGCGGCTTCGGTGGCAATTTCTGCCCCTAGCAACTTGCTAACTACGTAATAGGACATGTCAATGCCCGCCGAAACTCCCGCCGATAAAATTACGGTTCCATTATCCACGTACCGAACTTTTTCGACTACCTCAATCTCAGTAGAAATAGCCCGCAACGAATCAAGCGCCATAAAATGAGTGGTCGCTTTTAACCCATTTAATAAACCTGCTTGTCCCAGAATCAACGCCCCCGTACAAACCGACAAAAGGAGCTCTGCTTGTGTTGCCTGTTTTTTAGCCCACTCCAATACCACGGGGTTATTCATTTCACGTCGGCTACCAAAAGCAACCCCGTCAGATGTAAAACCTCCTCCACCAGGAATGAGTACGATGTCGGCTTTGGGCATGGTATCAAAGGTATAGTCAGGAGTAACTTTCAGACCGTTTCTTGCTACAATGGAAGATTTTTCGGCCACCGTAAATACATCAAAGGGTTTTTGGGGAAGCGTCCGTAAACCTGCTACACTAAAGACCTCATAAGGCCCTGCAAAATCAAGCACTTCGACCTCGTCAAAGAGAAAAACGGCTACGCTGCGTGTCATCATTTTTTTATTTTAAAGATTTTTAACAAAAAATAATTATTTTTTATATGTTTTTAATACAACAAAAACACAACTCAAATTAATATAATAACCTGGTTATCTGCGCATAAGCAAATAATCTTCTTTTAAAAATTTCATTTGTAATATTTTTAATATTCTCTTCTTTTTCTACTATTTATTTTCTCCTAAATCCGTCAGCTAAAAGCCCACCGTATGTATGCTTGTATTTGATTTCCAAATGCAATTAAACGTTTCAATGCCTTATTTCTATGGAAAAATCAACTATTTCAGAAACAAAAGCTAAAGGGCCTACGGTTCCTAGCATTCCTTCGGCAGAGCGAAGATTATTCTTACGCCATTTAGGTATCTTTGCCGCATCTACTACTTCGTTTTTGATGGCTTGTTCAAAAAGCCTCGACCTTACACCTGCTGGTGGATCGACGTCACATTCGGGAGCGAGGGTAAATGCTGATGGCTCCATTGATTTGGGAGCAGGTGACATTGGAATTCTTAATTATGCCTATGCCTTAGAGCAGCTTGAAACAGCCTTTTACACTGTTGCTCAAGAAAAAACGGCAGGTTTAACCTTTAATGAACTTCAAGTTTTGCAAGAAATTCGGGAACATGAATTGGTACACCGCGAATTTTTCAGAGCAGTATTGGGGGCGAATGCCATACCAGACCTAGACTTTGACTTTTCGGGGGTTAATTTCAATGACCGTAACAACGTTTTTCAAGTTGCTAACATCCTCGAAAGTACTGGAGTAGGCGCATATAATGGCGCGGCACGTTATATCAAAAACGCGGATATCATAGGAATTGCAGGTAAAATTGTTTCGGTAGAAGCCCGCCACGCTTCAGTTACAGGGCACATGTACTTGCCTCTACCTGGCTCTACTTACTCTTTTGGATTTGGTACGACTGATTCAAATGGTTTGGATATCGTATATAAGCCATCGGAAGTACTTCCTGTAGCGCAAGGGTTTATCAAACAAAAACTAAGCGGAGCCAATTTACCAACCACCAACGCCTAAAATCATAGCAAAACCATGAATATCTTCAATATTCTTTCTGACATTGAAAAAATTGACGGTGATGCCACCGAAAAGTTCAATCACTCGCGCCGCAAAATGTTAAAGACAACCTCTGTTGCAGCGGCAACAAGTAGCCTTTTTTTTGCAGGTGTACTAAATAAAGCCTATGGGCAAAGTAACACAATAACCGACGTATTGAACTTTGCACTTGTACTCGAATACCTCGAAGCAGAGTTTTACATGAAAGGGATGCAATCAAGCCTCAATTTTGGCCCAGATAGAGGTCTTATCAACGAAATCGCCAAACACGAAGCCCAACACGTCGCCTTTCTTAAGAGTGCATTGGGAGCTAGTGCAGTAGCAAAACCTGAATTTGATTTTACTGCCAAAGGCGCTTTCCCCAACCCTTACACCAACTATCCTGTATTTCTTACCCTAGCACAAGCTTTTGAAGACACAGGGGTTCGTGCTTACAAGGGACAAGCTCCCAATTTGGCAAGCAACCGAGATATTTTAGAGGCAGCCCTTCGTATTCACTCCGTGGAAGCTCGTCACGCTGGAGAAATCAGAATTATCCGTAGTATGTCGGCCTATGCCAGTGAAATGAACACGGGTGGGGTTCCTGCCGCTATCTATGCGCGTGAAAACAACACAACCCACGTAGCAGGGGTTGACATTGTGGCGCTATCTCAGCCAAAATTGCTGTTCCAAAATAGTGCTTCTCAAATGAGAGCTATGAAGTTTGCGCAAGATTCGTTTGATGAGCCTTTGACAAAAGAAGAAGTATTGGCCATTGCTGGGCCGTTTATAAAATAAGCGTTTGAATCAAAAACGCGCGTGGGATTCTTTTTTCAGCCTTAGCCTTGACGCCTAAGCATTTTAATGCAATGGCGTCGAGACTAAGGCTAATGTAATTTGATAAGAAAGCCACCTAACTTTTCACCGAAAAGCGACGCCCCAACGTAATCAGAACCACGCCCGCCAACACCACCGCCGAGGCTACTAAAGATCGGCTACTTGGCACTTCGTGAATAAACAATGCTCCCAAAATAATGGCAACAACAGGATTGACATAAGCATAGGTAGCGGTCAGCGTTGGGGGCGCATGGTGCAGCAGCCACACATAAGCCGAATACCCCACAAACGACCCCATAACGATAAGATAGGCCAGAGAAAAATAGGTTTGGGTTGTCATGTGCGACAAGGACTCACTCATTTTTGGCTCTAATGCCAAACTCATTATCAGCGAAAAAACGCCTCCCCCCAGCATTTGAATGGCAGTAGTTTGCATACGCGGTGGCATGTCCAAATAAGGGGATTGTAACGAACCCCACGCCCAAGTGATTGATCCAATAAATACCATAAATGCTGGCCAAAGAGGGATTTCTCGGGTGTGTTCTTGCCCAAAAGGGTTTAGTAAAATATACATTCCAACCAACCCAACACCTAAGCCCAATACAGTTATCCATGAGGGTTTTTGGCGAGCAAAGAAGTAATAATCCAAACCCACCATCCAGCCTGGCAAAGTTGCTACCAACAAAGCCACTAACCCCGACGGCATATAACCAATGGCATACGCCACGGCGCAGTTTCCGATGCCGCTCAACAAAACACCTACCCAAGCCGCTGATAACCATTGCTTTAACGAAGGAATACTGTACCCTCTGAGCAAGGTAAAGGCAAATAAAAGGACACCGCCCACTAAAAATCGAATGGTATTGGTCAACAAAGGCGGTAACGTTTCGAGGGCATAGCGAACACCTAAAAAAGTAGAGCCCCAAATCACGTACACCAACAGAAGATTAACCCAAAGTTTTAACGAAGATGAAGAATGTTGCATTGTAGAATAATTCTCTAGTTTACTCTTTTCGCCCGATAACTGCCAACATTCGGCCTGTTTGCCCCTTTTCTAGTCGATAAGAGAAAAAGGTTTCGTTGTGCGTAATGGTTGAAAATGAGGAAATCTCTATTTGATTTTTTGGAATACCAAAAGCTACTAATTGAGCAGCATTGGCACGTTTTAAATCGACGAAGTATTTGTTAAGCCCTGTATCAAAGCGTTTGAATTCGGCCTCAAATTGTTCAGCTACTTCCTCTCCTACTTCAAACGAACACTCGTCGATGCAGGTTCCCACGTAGGCGAAACAATCTTTGGCGTGCGTCCCGTAAGTTTCGGCCATGGTTGTCAAAGTTTTACGAACAATCTCAGCGACAGTTCCACGCCAACCCGCGTGAACAGCCCCTACGGCCAACTGTTTTGAATCAAAAATCAAAATCGGGGTACAATCTGCCACCGTCACTCCCACAAATACATTTGGTTGATTGGTCACCAGCGCGTCGTATCCTTCGGCACGGCCACCTTTTTCAACAATTTGCACTTCAGCACCATGTACCTGAAATGACGACGCAAACTGAGTTTCTTCGATGCCTAATTGTTGAAAAAAAATAGCTCGATTAGCCTGAATATTTTCAACAGCATCTTGGGTATTAATTCCCAAATTCAACGACGAAAACGGCGGGCTACTTACTCCGCCAAGGCGGGTGCTTTCGGCCGCAATTAGGTGACTAAATGAAGAGAATATAGATGGGATAATCACAGAGCTCATGCGAGAAGAATTAAAAACGCCTCGACAAAATGCCGAGGCGAGACAAATTTGTTATACGCCCCAGCTTCCTGGGTCTTTACGCCACTGCGCCAACGTTTCTAATTGACCCTCAGTTACATAATCCAATTTTAAAGCCTCCTGTAATAAGCTATCGTAATTGCTTAAACACATGAGTTCTACTCCTTTTTGACTAAAGTTTTCATCGGCTAGCGCAAAACCATAGGTAAAAATTGCCGCCATCCCTAACACCTCTGCGCCTGCCTCACGTAATACATCCACGACTTTCAATGAACTACCACCCGTCGAAATCAAGTCTTCCAAAACCACTACTTTTTGGCCTGGCAAAATACGCCCCTCAATTTGATTGCCCATGCCGTGCTTTTTGGGTTCTGGACGTACATACGCATAAGGCATATGAAGTACATCTGCAACAAGCGCTCCTTGAGCAATCCCTGCCGTAGCTACTCCTGCAATCAGTTCTGCTGCGGGGAAAGTAGCACGAATGGCATCTGCAAGGGCATTTTTGATGTAAGTTCGTACTTCGGGGTACGAAAGTGAAAGACGATTATCACAATAAATGGGTGAATTCCAGCCCGAGCTCCATTTGAAAGGTTGATCGGGACGAAGACGAATGGCCTCGATATTGAGTAAGTGCGCCGCAATCTGACGCGATACATCCGAGTGGTTTTGCATGAAAATGCGTGCAAATGCACGAGTTTGAAGTTACTAGATACGCTATTTTGTGGGGCAAAATTACGCATAAAAAAAGAATGGCACGCCCCGCGCACCATTCTTTTCTGATTTTATATGTTACTGTCAGGCGATATATCGCTGTCAGACGATAGTCAGACAGCATTATGTCAAACAACTGTCTGACTATCGTCTGACAGAGCCAGCATACCATCAAACAATCGTCTGACGGTATGTTAATGACTCACTAAGACTGGTATATCCGCGTGGTTGACAACGTCTTCGGCGATACTTCCATTGATCAAGTGATCAAAGCCTTTGCGTCCGTGCGTGTACATCACTATAATATCTGCTTCCACTTCCTTGGCATAATCCAAAATTCCTTGCTCAACGGTATCATCGTTGAAAATGGTAAACTCATAATTTGTTAAGCCCAACTCAAGTGCAAGTTTTCCCATTTCATTTTTCAACTGCGGCCCGTTAAATTTTGCCATTCCGTTATCAACATACACAAAGTATGGTTCAATTTGAGCGGTATCCAACAAGGCCAATGACGTTTTAATAAAGCCAATATTTTCAAAATCAATGGCTACTACGACACGTTTAAACGCCACAGTAGGCGCTTTTACCACCAACACTGGACAATGAGCATATCGCACAACTTGCTCTGCATTAGAGCCTTTCGTCCACTCTTTCCAACCCGTTGCACCCGTAGAACCCATCACAATAAGGTCAACGTTTTGCTGCGCCACAATCGACGCCAGCGTATCAGTATCCCGCATGATTTTGAAACGAAACTTCACCTCATCATACTTTGGCTTGTCCACCATGTCTTTGAGGCGATCTTTCGAGTCTTGCGTTAAGTACTTATAAAATTCATCTTTCGACTCATAAAACTCGTTGTCAATCATGGTGTATTCGAGCGTTGGAAAAACAATTTTCTTCAACAGAGACACCGTTGCTCCTTGTTTTTTTGCAATTTCTACGGCTACATCAAGCGCATATTCAGAGACATCGCTCAGGTCGGTGGGGACAAGGATCGTTTTCATTTTTAGGGAGAATTAGTTGGTGAACAGGTCAAATTTCTTTATTCAACCCACTAAAAAATATGATAAAACGCATTTATCTTGGCTGATAATTGTCACTTCTCTACAATTATTCGCACCTTCGCACGTTAGAAAAGTCAAGTTTCAAGAACTCTTGTACTCACCAACTCCTTTGTATCAATTCAACACAATTCACTATGGCAAATATCCTCTGGGCAGACGATGAAATAGACTTACTTAAACCCCATATTTTATTCTTAACGGGCAAAGGTTACAACATTACTCCAGTAAATAGCGGCGCAGACGCCCTCGAAAAAGTAGAGCAAGAGCGTTTTGATGTCGTTTTTTTAGACGAAAACATGCCTGGGCTCACGGGGCTTGAAACCTTAGCCCAAATTAAGCAAAGTCGCCCAAACCTTCCCGTGGTTATGATTACCAAAAGCGAGGAAGAACGTATCATGGAGGAAGCCATTGGTTCTAAAATTGCCGATTACCTTATCAAGCCGCTGAATCCGAATCAGATTTTATTGTCGGTCAAAAAGATTTTGGATAACAAGCGCCTTGTCAGCGAAAAAACCAACCACAGCTACATGCAGGAGTTCCGTCAGTTGGCGATGCAATACCAAGACCGCATCGGCCACTCTGAGTGGGTAGAGCTCTACAAAAAGCTCATATACTGGGAGTTAGAGCTTGAACAAAGCAAAGACAAAAGCATGGAAGAGGTGTTTTACACCCAAAAAGAAGAAGCAAACAACAACTTTTGCAAGTTTATCATTGACAATTATGAAGACTGGCTCAACGACCCGCATTCCGACAAACCTATTCTGTCGCACCAATTAATGAAACGGAAAGTATTTCCGTTGATGAAACCCAGTGAGCCGCTCTTTTTTATTCTCATCGATAACTTCCGCTTTGACCAATGGAAAGTAGTAGAACCTCTTCTGAATGAATACTTTACCATTGAAGAAGAAGGCTCTTATTATTCAATACTACCTACAACGACGGGTTTTTCACGTAACTCTATTTTTGCGGGATTGATGCCCAGTGAAATCGAGAAACAATACCCAAATTGGTGGGTAAACGACGAAAACACCCCTGAAGGCGAAGAAGGGTTAAATAAGCACGAAGAAGATTTGTTGCGGAAGCAATTTGAGCGTAATCGTATGCAAGTACGGTTTTCGTACAACAAAATCATCAACCAAAATCAGGGCAAAAACTTGGTTGATAACCTTCCTAATCTCTGGAAAAACCACTTGAACGTCATCGTATATAACTTCGTGGACATGCTCTCCCACGCTCGAACCGACATGATGATGATCAAAGAATTAGCACCTGACGAAGCTGCTTACCGCTCCATTACGAAGTCGTGGTTTCAGCATTCGCCCATCATGGATTTGATTCAGAAAATTGCGGAGAAAAAAGGCCGCATCATCATCACCACTGACCATGGCATGACGCGCGTAAAAAAACCAGTAAAAATCGTCGGCTACCGCGAAACGAATACCAATTTGCGCTACAAACAGGGTAAAAATCTTGGTTTTGACGACAACCACCTTTACGTGTGCCGCCGCCCAGAGCGATTGTTTTTACCCAAACTGAACGTATCAACTGCCTACGTTTTCACCCTTGGCGATTACTTTTTTGCCTACCCCAACAACTTTAATCAATACGTAAATATGTACCGTGATACGTTCCAACACGGAGGCGTCTCTATCGAAGAAATGATTATACCTTTTGTGTTTTTGAAGCCGAAAGAATAAGCGGGAATGTTGAGTATCGAATGCAGAATGTCGAATTGAAAAAGGGTGAATGATGTTTTTTTAAACATTCTTCACCCTTTTTCTTCCGCTCATTATCAATAAATTAACTCTTCTTTTACGTCTATTCAATGACCAGCGTCATTCATTAACCTTCTAATTCTCTGAATTTTTCTATTGAAATCGGAGTTGACTTTTTATAATCGCCTTTATTTAAAAATATGACAAAACCCCGCCTCATTTTAGACCAAGACGACGTATTGGCTGATACCCACGGCAAACTTGCAGACATCGTTCTTCGTGAATTTGACACTCAATTAACTTCGGAAGAACTTCACCAAGATTCTTTTTACGAAACCCTGTCGCAAGCCGACCAAAAGCGGCTTTACAAAATCCTCCACGAACCTGGCTTTTTTGCAGATATTCCGCTCATTCCGAATGCCCAAGAAGCCGTGTTGGAATTAAGTAAAAAATACGAAATTTTTGTGGCAACAGCTGCGATGGAATTCCCCAATTCCTTTCGCGAAAAGTACGATTGGCTTCACCGTCATTTTGGGTTTATTTCATGGTCAAACATCGTTTTTTGTGGCGATAAAAGTATCCTAAATGGCGATTACCTCATTGACGATATGCCCCGCAACCTAAAGACATTCAAAGGTAAAGGATTACTTTTCAACGCACCTCATAACCTCAAAGAAACGGAATTTGAGCGCGTCATGAACTGGGAAGAAATTTTAAAACGTCTCTTGTAAGTGTATGTTTATTCATTTGACGATTTTCACCAATAAAAAAGCGGGTTAGTTTCAACTAGCCCGCTTTTTTATTGGAAATATCGTTAGCTTCTTATACCTCTCTTTCGTGCGCTGGAGCTGGTACCTCAACACCCACTTTCGATTCACGAAGTTTGATAATTTTGGTCCAACTCAAGAGTTTAATAACTGGATACGTTGGGTCAAATTCAAACCATTTAGTACCAAAATTGGCACGGTTTGGCAATTTGTGGTGGTTGTTTTGGAACAATTCACCCATCATCAATAAATCAAAAATCAATGAGTTTTTTGACTCATCGCGGTTGTCAAAGTTTTGGTAACCGTACTTGTGGCCACTCCAGTTGACGATAGCACCGTGAACAGGCCCCATCAAAAAGTGGATAGGCAACAACAAGAAAAACGCCCAGTGCATGTCTAAATAAACAAAAGCAAAAATGTAGAAAACTAAGTATAATAATCCCCAACCAACGCGTGAAATCCATGAATCACCCAATTTTTCGAGTTTTTCCCAATAGGGATAATCACGGTCAAAACGCGCTTCTACTTTCATTTTACGTTGCACAACGGCATTGTAAATGTCTTTGGTTTTCCACATCATCGTAAACACGTTTTCGGTATGATGCGGCGAATGTGGGTCTTTTTCCGTGTCGCTAAAAGCGTGGTGCATACGGTGTAAAATGGCGTAAGCACGTGGACTCAAGTACGAAGACCCCTGCGAAATGTAAGTCAAGGCGTAGAAGAACTTCTCCCAAAACTTGTTCATTGTGAACATCTTATGGGCAGAGTAACGGTGCAAAAAGAATGTTTGACAAAACAATGAAAGATACCAATGTCCAAAAAAGGCAACCAAAACTGCGTACATGAAGCAAATGGATTATTTAAACTTATTATAAACTTGTACAAAACTAAGAAAAGCTTTGCTGACAAACAACCTTTTCAAGCGAATTTCCGCTTACTGGTTGACAGTAAGTGCGTACTGAACCAAATTCGCTCCCATACGCAAGGCTTGTAGGCGGAGTTCTTCGGGGTCGTTATAGACACTTTGGTCTTCCCAGCCGTTGCCTAAGTCGCATTCGTAGCTGTAGTAACATACCAAACGTCCTTGCCAAAACAGTCCAAAACCTTGGGGAGGTTTAGAGTCGTGCTCGTGAACTTTGGGAAGTCCGTTGGGGAAGTTGAATTTTTGGTGATAAACGGGATGATTAAAAGGTACCTCGACAAACTCCAGTTCAGGAAAGACTTTTTTCATCTCTCGACGAATAAACTTATCCAATCCGTAGTTGTCGTCAAGATGAAGAAAACCTCCTGCAATAAGGTATTTACGAAGATTTCGGGCTTCCGAATCAGAAAAAAGAACGTTTCCGTGCCCTGTCAGGTGAACAAAAGGGTACGAAAATAAATCGGGGCTTCCTGGCTCTACAATGTCTTCCTCGGGAAAAATATTCATGCGTAAGTTCTGATTGCAGAACTTAATGAGATTGGGTACCGATGTTTTGTTGGCGTACCAGTCGCCCCCACCACCGTACTTGAGTTTTGCGATTTTATAAGAATATTGGGCTGAAGCAGTGGTCAATATAAAGGCACTAAGCAACAGGGATAGAAACAGCTTTTGAACGAGGCGCATAATGGGGGTGTCTTGATGAATGAACCGTTGCACGAACTTAACGTAAACGATTCAATCACGCAAGTTTGTACACCAATTACAACGAATCTTTATCAAATTTAGTACCAATTTTAGAAGAAGAACCATCTTGGCTATCTCTGGTATTTTTTTGAACGGCAATCGCTCCAAATAGTGCCAACAGAAACGCAAAAGCATAGAATCCTTTTTCGCTCGGAAGCATGGTTGCATTCCACAACCCAATGGCCAAAAGAGAAATGGACAAAATAGTTGAAAACCAACTGATTCCATAATACACATCCGTCACTGGAATACCTTCCAAACGGTCGCGCACGCTTTTTTGTACTGACACAACAGCGAATAGCCCGTACATTAAAACCGTAAAATAATATCCCTTTTCATTAAGTGGGAGTTCGGCCCTCCAAAGTCCAATAATGTAGCCTGCCATGCCTGCGCCCAATGCGACCCAAGAAGCGCCAATAAATGCCGAAGATGGTTTTTGATTCATGATTTGTCTGGTTTACTAATTTCCCCAAAGTTTTGTCAGTGCATTATCTTTTTTTAAAGCCCTACGTTTGCGCCGCGAAATGGGCAATTCTTCGCCGTTGAGTAACAGCACATTGTCAGGAGTCATCGTTACGATATGTTTGGCATTGACGAGATACGACTTATGAATACGTACAAAATCAACGTTTCCCAAGACTTCATTGAAATGCTTCAAGGTTTTTGACTCCAAATAAGACTTCCCATTTCTCAGAAAAAAACGAGTATAGTTTACCTCCGACTGCATATAGATGATTTGAAATTTGTCGATAGGTCTAGGAATACCGCCCACATGCACAAATATATGCGATAAACGGCTTTCTTTTAACGGAGGGAGCGAAAAGTACGATGCCTGTGACATAATGGATGTAGCATTTTTAAGGGTTAAAATCAACATTCCAAAATTCAGGAAAGTAGCCACCATTAAAAAAAATGTCACAGTGAATCGGGATATTAAGTAAGTAAACCGTAGCAAACACGACCTAAACCGTATAGCTTTATGGTATGTTTACGAGATGCAAGGTCTGACACGCCACCAACGCTGCGGTTTCAGTTCGCAAGCGGGTATTGCCCAACACCGCCATTTGAAACCCAAGTTGTTGCGTCAATTCGATTTCTTTGGTCGTAAAATCCCCCTCAGGGCCAATTAACACGAGGTATTTTTGTTTTGGAAGAGCACTTTTCAACAAATGCGGCGGAAGGGCATCGTCGGGTAAATGGGCAATAAATTTTTGAGCAGTTGTTTCCGATGCTTTGGGCAACCATTTTTCAAAATCGCCCACTTCTTCTAATTGAGGCAGGTAAGCTTGCAACGATTGTTTCATGGCCGAAACGGCTATTTTTTGCAATCGGTCTAGTTTAATCGTACGTCTTTCTGAGTGTTTGGTATAGAAAAAAGAGATTTTATCAATTCCCATTTCGGTCGCTTTTTCGACAAACCATTCAATGCGGTCGATATTTTTGGTAGGGGCTAAAGCAATTTCAATCGAATAGGGACGTGGCTCGTAGGTCGTTTGTTTTAGTATCTGTAAATCACAACGCTTGGGCGTACTCTGACGCACTTGGGCATCGTACCAACTTCCTTGACCATCGGTTACTTGCACCACTTCTCCTTCGCGAAGGCGTAAAACTTTGGCGGCGTGGAATGCCTCATCGTCGGTAAGGGCAGAAATTGAAGAGAAATTAGGCTGGAAAAATAAATGCATATATTGGAGTTGAATTTTGCGGTAATGCCTTTAAACTATCTAAAATTTTTCACACAAATGAGCGCAGATTTAATGTCGCAGATGAACACGGATACTTATGTTTTCTACGTGTTCATTCTATTATGCGCTACGTGTTTTAAAATAGTTGGTATTATCCGCTAGTTTCAAATTTGATTTTAGGATTTTTCAAACATTTCATGGCTTGCGTCAATCCATTTAGGGTCAGCGGAAACATCCTATTTTCGGACCATTCTCGAATAATACTGATACTATGGGTATATTTCCAGTAGTCTGCTACCGCAATCGGATTTAACCACACAAAATGAGGGTATTGTTCTTTAAAACGATTGAGCCACGTAATTCCCGCTTCTTCATTATAATGTTCCACACTCCCTTTGGGGTGCGTTATCTCGTAGGAAGCCATGGAAGCATCCCCCACAAAAATCACTTTGTAATCTTTGTTATACTTATGTAAAACCTCCAGCGTCGGCACTCGGCTCGCACGCCGACTGTTATCCCGCCAAAGAGTTTCATAAATACAATTGTGGAAATAAAAGTACTCAATGTGCTTAAACTGGTATTTAGCCGCCGTAAACAACTGCGAACACAAATCAATGTGGTCGTCCATCGAACCTCCGACGTCGAGTAGCAACAGCACCTTTACGTTATTTTTTCGCGACGGGTGCAAATGGATATCCAAAATCCCGCCGTTACGACTCGTCCCTTCGATGGTGGCGTTCATGTCTAGCTCTTCGTCGGCTCCCTCGCGCGTCAGGATTCGTAACCGCCGAAGTGCCATTTTTATATTTCGGGTATTGAGTTCTACGTCTTCATCGTAGTTCTTGTACTCGCGTTGCTCCCATACTTTCAACGCCGTTCGGTTTCCTGCCGAAGGGCCTTTCACCCGAAATCCCTCTGGATTGTAACCATTATTACCAAAAGGCGACGTTCCCCCCGACCCAATCCACGTATTTCCTCCCGAATGACGCTCGTTTTGCTCATGCAGTAATTGTTGAAAACGTTCAAAGAGTTTCTCCAAACCACCCATTTTTTCAATCAATTCTTTTTCCTCTTCGGTCAATTCTCGTTTGAGTGCGTCCTCAAACCAATCGGGTGGAACATTGACTTCCAATAATTTAGCTTCGACGGTTTCAGCGTTTTTAAAATACTCTGCAAACAGTCGGTCGAACAAATCGTAGTGCGTTTCATTCTTAATCAATACCGTCCGACTGAAGTAATAAAACTCTTCCACGCTCATCTGAATGACCTGCTGCTTGAGTCCTTCCAATAAGTTCAAATACTCCCCCACTGATACAGGAAGTGCGTGTTTTTTGAGCAATAAAAAGAAGTCTAAAAACATCTTTGTGAGCGACGGAGTAAAGAGTGAATGGATAATCACAAGCGCTTAATAAGGCCGAAAACCTTTGGAGCGTAAAGCGGCGTACAAGTCGTTATCTTGTTCATTTTTGAGCAATGCCCCCAAAAACGGCGGCACTTCGGGCATAGATTCAAGGTCTTTCAAATCATCTGCGGACACTTTTGCCCAAAGCAACAACTTAATCCAGTCAATCAATTCGCTGGTGGAGGGTTTTTTCTTTAACGCTTTTACGTCACGCACGGCAAAAAACATTTTCAACGACCGTTCCAACAATTCTTTATCAAGGTCAGGATAGTGAACATTGACAATTTGGAGCATAGTTTCCCGATCAGGAAAACGAATAAAATGGAAAAAGCAACGCCGCAAAAACGCATCGGGCAATTCCTTTTCGTTGTTGGATGTAATGATGACAATTGGACGATGTTTTGCCGCAACGGTTCGATTCAATTCATAACAAAAAAACTCCATGCGGTCGAGTTCTTGCAACAAATCATTGGGAAACTCAATATCGGCTTTGTCGATTTCATCAATCAACAAAACCACCTGCTCTTCCGCCTCAAAGGCTTCCCATAATTTCCCTTTTTTGATGTAATTTTCTACATCATACACCCGTTGGTCGCCGAGTTGTGAGTCACGCAGTCGCGAAACGGCATCGTATTCGTACAAACCTTGATGCGCTTGCGTCGTTGATTTGATGTGCCAAGTAATAAGTCGTTTTCCCAATGCTTTCGCCACTTCATAAGCAAGCATGGTTTTGCCCGTACCAGGTTCGCCTTTGAGCAGCAGCGGTTTTTGCAAACTCACCGAGGCATTCACGGCCACGGCCAACTCACGCGTTGCGACGTACTTTTCGGTTCCTTCAAATTGAGGCATCATGTGTGTAGGGGTTCCTAGTTTTCTTTTACCAACGCAAATTACGTTTTTTTTGAAAGTTCAACTTCACTACCCCATTTTCCTGATTCACTTCATTACTTTTTAGTCCTGATAGTGCTCTTTCTACTTTTGGGTCAACAATTTTAAACCCAACTGTGTTATGAAACGGCTACTTGTCCTTATTGCTTTCCTTTTTTTCAATTTTACCGTTAATGCCCAATTTGGGAAACTGCTTAAAGACGTCGAAAAAGGTATCAAAGATGTAAAAAAAACATCCGATGACGCTTCTCGAACCGCAAAAAATACCCAAAAAAGCGTAAATAATACGCACAAATCGACCAACAACGACCTTCCTACTGGGCGTGATTTTTACATTTCACTCAATGGAAACGGTCGAGATGCAACCAAAAACCAGCCCGCTAAAGAATTAGCCGTAGTTGTTCCTCAAGTTCAAGCAGGCGACCGCATACACATGGCCGCAGGAACATACCTAGGCGCAACCGAACGTGGTAGCGATATTTTTGACGTGCCTGTAAGCATTATTGGTGGTTATAGCCCCGACTTTAGCAGCCGAGACCCGTGGGGAAAATACCGAACCGTTTTGACAGGTACCAACGAGTACATGAAGGAGTCAACGGAACGAATCGGGATTTTGACCGACAAAAAATTCAAAGATTGGAACGGTACAGTTATCGTCGATGGGTTAATCATTGACAATGGACCTCGCAATCGCTACTTACACAAAAAAGGGCTATATATCTTGCGAAAGGCCAACGAGGCCTCAGGCGAAAACCCTTCTCCCGATACACCTGGCATTAAAATTAGGGTGGGCGCCACTACCAAAGTCATTGTCAAAAACTGTATTGTCACCAACACTGCCCCGTCGCAAGGCGCTATCGACATCCAAGTCGGAAAAAATGGGGAAGCTTTGATTGAAAATAATGCCATCATTAATAATACTGGTGAAGGAATCATGTGTAAAAGTTTGCACCAAGGTGCTGACGGCCTGCCGCAATATAACATTCGTAACAATACCATTTTATTTTGCTGGAAAAAAGATGAAATCGCTACATACGGCGGAAATTGCCTCATGATGGACGTCAACACCATCGTTACGGCAGAAGATAATGTACTTGGATTTGCAGATTTTGGGGGTGTTAACAATGTCAAACAATGTAAAAACCTCACCCTCAAGGGAAATCTCTTTGTCGGCCATAAAAAATATGACTACAAAGAATACAACACCATGATGAAGCTCGATGACCTCGACGACTACGGACAGTTTTTAAAAAATACCACTGGTAATTTTTCAGCCCTCATCAAAGTACCCACCAACCCCCAGTGGGCCGAACTTTACTTGGCACGCAAGGACATAAATCGCGGAGAAATAGAGGCAAACGTCAAGGTATCTAACGGAAAAATGAACCAAGTTCGAGGCATTTTGGGCTTACCCTTGCAAGGAAGTAGCCAAGGGGCGGCGGCCGAAATTTGGCTGCACCAACTACCGCTCGAAGATGCCATCAAAGCAGGATTACAAACGTATAATGGAAAAGGTTGTCAGAAACCTTAGCAAAAACGCCATGACTACGCACATTTCGACAGGATTTGGGCTTATTTCAGCCTTTAGAGGGAATAAGAATGCCCTGCTATTGATTGCTTTTTCGTTTTATTATAAGTGGATAGAAGCACTTTTACTCAACACTTCCATAATCACTCACCAATACATTCATAAAGACATCGTTTTACCCTACGAGCTGGCCACATGCGCTTTTTTCTTGCTTTGTTTAGAAGGATGGGCAAATAGGTATATTATTGAAATTGAACATTTTAGACTTTTAAAACAAGCTCAAGATACGGCTTCGTGGCCAGCTCCTACTCAAACGTATTACACCGCTTTTGTAGGACTTTGTAGTCTGTTGTTCCGTCCGTTTTTTCGGATGACGCTTATTGTAATTCCAGTGTTGACTCCCTTTACCGAACACTTGAATGACTTTACGCCAGTTGCTTGGATGAGTAAAGTGCCACTATGGACAGCGGGTGCATGGTTGCTTTGGTCCGAACTCAAGGTACTTTTTTACCTTTCAAAGCCCGCGTCCCAGCCTCCTCATTTCCTGAAAGAAGCGCTGGCAAGATGGGTGCTTATGACCTTATTAGCACTCTGTATGGTGACATTTAAAGTAGGTTTTCGGTCATTTTTTTGGCTTCCAAACCCGATTACCGTTCAATCGTTGTTAACCATTTTATTCCCGTTTAGCTTATTTTTTACAATGTTTTTCTTGCCGCTTCGTCTCGTCGAATTTTGGGTAGATTGGGTCGATTGCCGCACCCTCTCCCACAAAATCATCTATATCGCCTCTGCCGTTTGGCTTATGTTTACTATCGTTACTCACTAAACTCCTTTATTCCAATGAAATACCTACTCACTTTTCTTTTCTCTTGCGCCTTTCTTTTTTCTTTCAGCCAATCATTTCCCACTAATCAACAAGTAATCGCTGACGTAAAAAAATACCACGGTAAACTCAGTACAGCGCAGCTCAATGGCGATTGGCAATTGGTCAAAGAGTCTGGATACACCTTTGCCAATACAGCCAAACACCCCGTAGCCGCCGTCACGACAAAAGATGCCAATGGCACTCAAACCAAAATTCAGGGTTTGGCCATTTATGTGCGTGGAAGTGCGCGCGATGGTTGGCGTTTTAGCCGCTATTTTGTGTATGAAAATTCGCGCGAAGTCGTGGGAGCCAAAATGCCTTCTAACGAAGAAATGGTCAGTATTGTCGAAAAAGCACTGGCCGAAAAATCAAATTTGGTCTTCAACAATTGCAGTTGGATTTGTTGGATATATGCCATACGTGTTCCCGAAAAAGTCAATTACCAACAACAATCAGCCAGTGAAATGTCGTTTGAGGTAGAAATCGAGTATGAAGAACGCCTCAGTGGGATGACCGAGCGGAGTAAACAAATTGTGGAGTTTTTTTGCCGAAAAATCAATAATCAATGGCAAATGAACTACAGTATGCGTCGTCAAACTACCCCAGTATCCAAACAGACTGTTTCTCAGGATGTTTTAGAAACAACCCCAGGTATTTGTGATAAACCTTTCGCCGAGCTTTATGGCCCTCAAGGCCCTAGTTTTACTTCTTCAAAATCCAACAGCAAAGTAGGCGGACGACTAAAAAACTTACTAAAAGTCAACTAAAAATGAGCGCTTGCCATTGTGTCAAATTAGCCATCCAAAATCAAACCTTTCGAGGACAGCCTTTTACCATCTTAGAAGAAGTAGAAATACACAGTTGCGTCACGCATCTTGTCGTTGAATGCAGTAGATGCAAGCAAATTTGGAAAGTGGAAGAAGACTTTTCGTACCATCAACCGTTGTTGTTTTGGTCACCCAATGTTGCAACTCATCCCCAAGAGAACTAACTTACGAATAGCATTTCAAAAGCGTCTAAACTTGTTTATTTTTGGGCAAAACTTACGCACAATGCTCTTACCTACTTTACTCTCAAGTGCTCTACTTTTTCAATCTTACAAGTACCCCATTTTGCCCGCTTCGGGCGCAAAACTCGAAGCCTTTGTTCCGAAAGGCTGGCACGTTCACGAAAAAGCCGAAGGCGACCTTAACAAAGATAACATTCCCGACCTCGCGGCGGTGATTGAAGCCGACAAGCCCGTTAAAAACCTGAAAGAAACCGACAACGACCAGCAACCGCGTATTCTGTTGGTGGCCTTCAAACAAGCTGATGGAGGTTACAAACTTTCGATTCAATCCAACGAATCAATCATGCTGTCAAACGAAGGCGGTGTTTTTGGCGATCCATGGGAAGGGCTTTCGGTTGAAAGAGGTACCCTTTTGGTACGTTTTTACGGCGGAAGTTCAAGTCGCTGGGGGTACGCTTACCGCTGGCGATTCCAAGCCAACGACTGGTTTCTGATTGGCGCTACCTACACGGCAAGCTCAACCCACGACAACTCCTTTGAAAAATACGATTTTAACCTCGTGACAGGGGCAGCTGAAATTACCAAAGGCGAAGCCTTAGAAGACGACAACGGAAAAAAGGCCAAAGACAAAGTGAGTAAACTCAACATTGGCAAGAAGCCACTCTTGAAACTCAAAACTTTTAAACCCGTTCAGTACGCCATTTACAAAGACATTTATCTATAATATCCCTCCCCAATGAAGAAACTACTTTCCTTTCTTTTTGCATCGTTTTTTTCCTTGAGCGTCATTGCTCAAGAATACATGGTCGCCCAACCCAAAGTGAGCGCCTTCAAAAACCCTGCCTTAACAGGGGCAACAGCGGGGACGTATCGCATCGGAACAAAAGTTAAACTCATTGAAAAATCGGCCAATGGAAAATTTATAAAAGTTAGCCAAGAAAAAGGGCCGACGGGTTGGGTTGCTTCTGCACAAGTAATACCGTCCGACAAACCTACTCCTAAAGAGATTTTTCTGGGCATCGCTCGTAGTTACGTAAACAAACCCAAAGAAGGTGGAGCCGCCAACGTGGAAGTGGAAAGCTGGCTCAATTCCCTCAAAGCGGATAAAACCCTCTCCCCAACCGAACAAGCTGAAATTGAATTTCACCGTTTGATAACGATTCAGCGCATTGCTCGCAGCATTCCGTTTGGGACCAATGAATTAAAATCCTGGACTGATAGCCACAAAAAAGAAGTTTATTATAGCGATTTTGGGAACGCAGGCCATTTTTTACAACAAGACCTTTTGTGGAAACTGGAAGCAACCGTCCCTGCCACGGATCCGCTCAAAGAACGAATCGCCTACGAAGCAAGCCAGCTCGAAACGGGTGGCGAATGTGAGGGTTATTGGGTATGTGTATTAGAACGTGCTCTCACAAAATCTGGAGAATACCTAAAACGGCATCCGAAAGGGAAGAATGCGCATTTGCTGATAAAATCAGTGCTTGAAGAGTTTCAATACTTAGACCCCACAGAAGTAAAATCTTACGACGCTGCTGACCAAAAAACAGCCAAAAAATCGGCCAATGACTGGAAAAACACCCTAAACAAAACAGCCGAACATCCTGAGAAAAAGCAACTTATTTCGATTTTAAATAAGTTTTAACCCTGCCTTTTGGGTGTTTGACAACATTAAGGAAATTTAGCATGTCACCTTTTTTGAAAAAAACATCCAAACAATCAGCGCGGGTACTCCTTTTACTGATGTTGTACACGCCCTGTCTGTGTGCCCAAACTAACCCCGAAACTATCCGCGCCTTAGCCGATAGAGTTATGTACCTCGACGAATCAAACGTAGATTCATTTTTGGTTTACTCAAAAATTATACATGAACAATCGCAAAAAATCAACTACCAGCGGGGAATTTGCGACAGTTATCGGTTGATGGGCATTTATTATGAATGTCGGGCTGAATACGGAAAAGCCATTGAATGGCACCTTAAAAACCTATCATTAAGCGAAAAAATCAACGATACCGAATCTCAGCTGTCGGCATTATCAGATTTATCGGCGCAATATCACTTTTTAAGGCAATATGACAAAGCAAAATTTTACGTCAAAGAAGCCATTCGGTTGAGCGAAACCACCACGACGAAGCCCCGTCGAATTTCAGTATTTTACCTCAACTTAGGCATTTATTACCGCGAAACAAAACAACCCGATAGCGCGCTAATTAATTATAAAAAATCGCTAGAAATCAAGAAAAAAATCAAGGATTCAACGGGTATTGCCAATGTAAACCTCAACATCAGTACCCTTCTGATTGACCAGGGTAAATACCTCGAAGCCCAGCCCTACATTAGTTATAATATTGCGTACCGTAATCGTCAAAAAGACCTCGTAAACATCTGGTTTGACTACTTCAATCAAGCCCAAATTTTGATTGGCCTAAAAAAATATTCACCCGCAAAAATATTCCTTGAAAAGGCACTTTCTTCGGCAAAAAACATCAAGTCAAAACAAAAAGAATCAGAGACTTATCAGCTATTTGTTCGTTTTTACCAGTCACAAGGCGATTACTACAATGCTTTTACAATGAGCCAAGCGTTTCAAAAAATTCATGCTGAAATCATTAATCTTGAAACCAATAAAAGTGTAGCCGAGCTCCAAGAAAAGTATGAAGCCACCAAACGCGAACAGCAAAACGAACTCTTAGAAGCCGAACTCGAAACCCAAAAATGGCAAAAACAGACCGTAGCCATTATCGCACTGGCAGTCACCCTTTTAGCTTTGTTAGCAGGATGGGCGTGGTGGCATAATCGCAGAAAAAACAGACTCCTTAGTCACAAAAATGACGAGCTAGAACAACAAAAAAAACAACTAGAAAATACCCTACAACGCCTTCATCAAATGCGGGAACAATTGATTCTTTCGGAAAAAATGGCGTCGATTGGGCAGCTTACTGCGGGTATCGCACACGAAATCAACAACCCAATTAGTTTTGTCGCCAACAACGTCCAGGCCCTTAAAATGGATTTGGAAGACATTTCTCAGCTCTTGACGCCTGAGCAATTACAAGCGCCGAAATTTGTTGAGCTCACCGACGAAATCCAGACGCTCATGGCGAGTATCGAACGAGGTGTAGATCGCACCCGTGACATTGTACAGGGGTTACGGATTTTTGCCAGAAATGAAGATGGTGACTTTGCCAAAGTTGACCTGCATCAGTGCATTGATGCGGCCCTTACTCTTCTGACATTTGAAATTCGGGACCGCTGCCAAATTACCAAACGCTACGGAAACATCGCGCTGATTGAAGGGCATTCAGGCAAACTTAACCAAGTGTTTCTCAATATTTTAACCAATGCCGTACAGGCGGTTATGAGCGTACATCCTGAGTCGAATCCTCCTACAGGCCACATTGAAATTGTGACCATCAAAGCGCTCAATCTCGTGGAAGTTCACTTTATCGACAATGGCTGCGGGATGGATGACACAACCCAAAAACGGATGTTTGAACCCTTTTTTAGTACCAAACCCGTAGGCGAAGGTACAGGATTAGGTATGGCCATTTGCTACGGGATTATCCAGCAGCACCGAGGCACCATCAAAGTAACCAGTACCAAAGGCCAAGGTACTACCATTGTCCTTACTTTTCCCATCTAACAAACCAATAACGCTGCCCCAATGGCTTATTCAATTTTATACGTGGACGATGAACCCGATAATATTTTGGCGTTCAAGGCCGTTTTTCGGCGGCAGTACACTATTTTTTCGACTCAAAATGCCGAACAAGCCATCGAAGTGTTACGGTCCGAACCGATTGACTTAATTATTTCAGATCAACGGATGCCGCATACAACTGGAGTCGCCTTTTTTGAACAAATCATTGACGAATTTCCTGATCCAATTCGGATGATTCTGACTGGCTACAGCGACGTTCAGGCCATTATTGACGCCATCAACAAGGGAAAAATTTATCACTACATTACCAAACCTTGGAAAATGGAGGAATTGAAGCTGGTGATGGACAAAGCCTTTGAAATGTATTCTCTAAAACGTCAAAACCAACAACTTGAAGAAGAGCGTAATACACTATTAATCAAAACAATACAACAAGAAAAAAACCAACTGTTAGCCCAATTTGAAACCTTAAAAAATCAGCTCAGTCCCCATTTTTTGTTCAATAGCATGAACGCCCTAGCTTCCCTCATTGCAACCAACCCACAGCGAGCCATTGACTTTACAGGGCATTTCTCCAAAGTCTATCGTTCGATGCTCGAAATCGGTGGTGAAACCCTCATTTCTTTACGAGAAGAATTAGATTTTGTACAGTCGTTTGTGTTTTTACAACAAATGCGGTTTGGGGAAAATTTACAAATACAAATTGAAATTCCCGAAGCACAATTAAACACTTGCTTGCCACCTTTTGCTTTGCAACTATTGGTAGAAAATGCCATAAAGCATAACATAATTTCGGACGACAAACCACTCACCATTACCATTAGGATAGAGGAAGACTGGCTGATCGTCCGAAATACCCTTCAGCGCCGAGGTTCTACCGAGCCCTCGACAGGCATTGGGCTTAAAAACCTAGCCGCTCGTTATGCGTATCTTGTACCGCACAAACCTACTTTCTCCGAAATTGAGGGGCAGTTTGTGGCACGGGTTCCATTAATTTTAGAAGGCTGAATTTTACCTTGAAATTATTATGAAAGTAATCATAGTTGAAGACGAAAAACCCGCCCGCGACAATCTCGAAAAGTTGCTCATTGTTCTTGAGCCCAGCATTGAAATTCAGGCCAAATTGGACTCGGTCAGCAACACCGTGGCGTGGCTATCGGCGCACCAAACTGACTTGATTTTCCTAGATATTCATCTGGCCGACGACTTGAGTTTTAAGATTTTTGAACAAATTAACGTCACCACGCCCGTCATTTTTACCACCGCCTACGACCAATACGCCCTTCGTGCGTTTCGGGTTAATAGTGTCGATTATTTGCTCAAACCCATTGATAAAGGTGATTTACAACGTAGTTTGGAAAAATTCAAGAGCAACCAAAAAACCACACAAACGCTTGATATTCAGCAACTAATACATTCACTTAAACTCCCATTCAAAAGCTACCAGTCGAGGTTTATGGTATCGAGGGGTGAAAAAGTAATGAGCGTAACAACCGACCAAATCGCCTACTTTGAAGGCGAAGACCGCTACGTGTATCTCATCAAAAAAGACGGTACCAGATACATCGTTGACTACAAACTAAGCGACTTGGAGGATTTACTCGACCCAAAGCAATTTTACCGACTCAACCGCAGTTTTATCACGCATTTTTCTAGCATCAAAAATATTTTTAACGTCTCCAAAAGCCGCGTAAAAGTAGAACTTGAACCATCGGCCAAGCGCGAAATCATGGTTAGCAGTGAGAATACTCAGGAATTTAAAAGCTGGCTTAACCAATGAAATTCAACTTCCGATTTTCTTCTCACTGCTCATACGTAATCATCACAATAAATGGTTTACTTAAAATAAGACTACTAGGTGCCTGTTCAATAGATTGAATCAAAGTAGCCAACTCCTACTCAGGAACAATGAACTATCAAGCAGATTTTGATTAAACGGATTTTATCCACAAAAACCCGTTTAATCCATTCAACCCGTGTTCCAACCACATCCTAACAACAGCCCGAGCCTGGCGTACAGCAATCGGATGCTTGTTCTAAATCCAACAGCTTGATTTTGGTTTTCTCTACCGACTTCTTCATCACCGTGGCCGAGCTAGGACATAAGCCGCTAAACTGCTGCGATTGTGCAATTTCGGCAGGGACAGAGTCCCGTTCCACTTTTTCAAAACCTTGTTTCGCAAAATAGGCTTCGGCCGTCGTTGTAATCAAATACAATTCTTTTACCCACTGTAAACGCATTTGTTTGGTTACATCATTGACCAAGCGTTGCGCAATTTTAAAGTTCCGAAACGACTCCTTTACCGCTACCGAACGCAACAAACCGATTTCACCCGTTATCTCCACGCCTGCCGTACCTACCAACTGACCATCCACAAACGCAAGCAAGAAATTAGCTAACTCAGGGTTTAAATCTTCCGTAGGCAAGCCCACCGACTGCAAAAATCCAACAACCGCGTCTTTGTCAGCTGGTTTTGCGCTACGAATTTGGATTTCTGCGGTAGCAGGCGACGGCTTGTCGGCGTAAACTGTAATGCTGTAAATTCCCAAATTTCCTTTGCGGTACGCCTCAATTTCTTCAACGGAAATATATTCAGCCAAAATCGAATCTGGAAGGACAATTTCACGGTCTTTCTGAAGTGTGATGTTTACAAACCCAGTTTTTTCAATCAACCCCAAATAGTCTGATTTCTGAATGGCCCCCGACACGCATCCCGCGTACATTTCAGCGGCATGTTGCAGTCCCGCAGGCAATTCTCCTTCCAGCACAATATCCGAAATACTAAAGTGACCTCCAGGTTTTAATGTACGGTAAATTTCTTTGAAAACCTTGGCTTTGTTCGGCACTAAGTTCAATACGCAATTGCTCACAACCACGTCGGCGACATTATCACTAACGGGCATCGCTTCAATATCCCCTTGGCGAAATTCCACGTTATTGAATCCCAATTTTTCAGCGTTCGCCCGCGCTTTGGTAATCATCGCTTCGGTGAAGTCCACGCCAATTACCTTGCCCGTAATGCCAGTAGCCGCCCGCGCCACAAACGCATCATTGCCCGCCCCACTTCCCAAATCAATCACCGTATCTCCTTCCTTGATTTGCGCAAATTGAGTCGGAAGACCGCAGCCCAGCCCTAAATCAGCATCGGCCACGTAGCCGCTTAATTTTGTATAATCTTCGGCCATGATTCCCAAAAATTCTCCATCAGTTTCACAACTTGGGCCACAGCCGCAGCACGAAGCCGCGTTGAAGTCCTTCGATTGATTAGCCACCTCAGTGTATTTTTCACGCACCAAGTTTTTGAGCGATTCGTCTGTTGTTATCATTGTAAGCATTTTTTAATTGTAATATTACGATAAATATAAGCAAAAAATTTTAACAGCAACCATTTTTAAGGTACGACGAAAACAACAACCCGAACGACTGCATTGCTTCGTTCCAAACGACTTCGTCGATACAGTAGCAAACGCGCGGCGGAGCGATGTCCCCTTTGATGATTCCGATGCGTTTCAACTCTTTCAAATGTTGCGAAACCGTAGCTTGAGAAAGCGGCAATTCATCCACCAAATCACCACAAACGCAGGCTTTTTTCTCCGCCAAAAGCCGCAAAATTGCGACCCTTGCAGGATGCGCAAACGCCTTAGCTAAGTCCGAAATTCGATTTTCTTCTTCGGTAAAAACTTCCGATTTTGTTGTTCCCATTTTGGTATAAAACACTAATTCATCGCAATATTACGATATATATTTTAATTCCAAAAATTTGGTAAAAAAAACTTTCTTTCCTTACTTGGGGAAGCGTTCAACCCTATAAAAAAGTACCTAACTGATGAAGAAGTGGATTTTTGTTCTAGGATTATGCCTTTTATCGACCTTTTCTTTTGCCCAAAAAACGGCTGTCGATTCGACCCAAAATACTTCGTTAACGGCTGATATTTTGTCATTTGCAAAAAAACACCTTAGCTACCGCTACCGCTCAGGTGGGAGTTCCCCCAAAGGTTTTGACTGCTCAGGTTTTGTACGATATTGTTTTTCTAAATTTGGGATGCTCCTCCCCCATTCTAGCGCCGCCCAAATCTCTCACGGGGTAGAAATCGCCCTTGGCGAAGCACGTCCAGGTGATTTAATTTTCTTCAAAGGAAGCAACTCAAAAAGCGCCCGTATTGGCCACGTCGGAATGATTGTCGCAGTTAGTGATGGCTACGTCAAATTCATCCACTCAGCCTGGAAAGGCGGCATCCGCTACGACGTCCTTCATGCCGATTATTATAGGAAGAGATTTGTGGGGGTTAGGAGAGTGATTAAGTAGTGTCGAGTGCAGAAGGTAGAATGTCGAATAACCGTGCTGAGGGTTTCTCAAAACCCGAACTTGTGCGCAATGTCCTGTGCATTTTGAGAAACCCGATTTTGGGATACAACTACAGTTTTACCAATCTTTCCACTGCTTTTTCAAGCGTTTCTTCTTTTTTCGCAAAACAAAAACGTACCACTCCGTTGTCGATAGCTTCTTGATAAAAAGCCGAAACAGGAATGCAAGCCACGCCGTGTTCTTTGGTGAGCCAAATAGAAAAGTCTTTGTCGGACAAATCGGAAAGGTGGTCGAAATAATACAATTGAAAATAACTCCCGTAACTCGGGAGGGGCTTGAAACGCGTTTGTTTCATCAATTCGGCAAAATAATCACGCTTTTTTTGATAAAAACCAGAAATTGAACGGTAGGCCTCCTTGTTTTTGAGGTACTCGGCCAAAGCAACCTGAGCGGGGGTATAACAGCTAAAGCAATTAAACTGGTGCACTTTACGAAACTCGGTCGTAAACGCAGGTGGCGCAATACAATACCCCATTTTCCAGCCCGTACAGTGGTAAACTTTACCAAACGAAAAATTCACGAAGGCCCGTTGGCGCAAATCTTCGTACCTCAAAATACTTTGATGAGGTTCTCCGTCGTAAATCAAATGTTCATATACTTCGTCGGACATGATGAGCAAATCAAACTCCTCCACCAATTGACGCAGTTGTTCGATGTCAGAAGCCCGCAAAATACTACCCGTAGGATTGTGGGGCGTGTTGAGGGCAATCATGCGGGTGCGGGGTGTAATTTTAGCCCGAACCAACTCCCAATTGATACGATACGTCGGAAACTCCAGCGGAATCCGAACCGCCACCCCACCGTTGATTTCAATGTTGGGAATGTAACTATCGTAGGCGGGTTCAAACACAATTACCTCGTCGCCAGGCTGTAACACGGTGGTAAAAGCCGTATAAATCCCGTATGTTCCGCCAGGGGTAATGGTAATTTCGGAATCGGGATTGATTTCAACTCCGTACAAATCATGCACTTTGGCGGCGATACTTTCCCGCAAAGGCATCCAACCTGCCATGGGCGAATATTGATTATAGCCATTTTGCAGTGCTTCGCACGTAAGATTGACCAGCTCCTCAGGCATATCAAAATCAGGAAAACCCTGCGAAAGGTTGATAGCTTTGTGTTCTGCGGCCAAAGCTGACATGACCGTAAATATCGTTGTACCGACGTTGGGAAGTTTTGAGGTTATTTTTTTACCACTCATGGAGGGTTTGGTTTTTTCGTGTAAAATTAGCTTATTGAAACCGAATAGCCCTTCAATTTTGAACTTTCTTAACTAAACAACTTATTTACTCACTCATTTATCAAAATGGATTCACTATTTACTGCAGAGGCCATCGTTAGTTTGTTAACCCTTACATTCCTAGAAATTGTTTTGGGGATTGACAACATTATTTTTATCTCAATTGCTGCCAACAAACTTGCTCGTCAAGACCAACCCAAAGCGCGTAACATTGGTTTGTTGTTGGCCATGATTTTCCGCGTAACCTTGTTATTTGGAATTTCATTCATTATTTCTCTCTCAAAACCCTTTACGCACATTGACGCAGGCTGGTTTCACGCGGCCTTTTCTGGTCAAAGTGTCATTTTAGTAGTTGGTGGGCTGTTTTTATTGTACAAAAGTACCTCAGAGATTCACCATAAATTAGAAGGGGCGGACGACGAAGTTCAAAAACCCAAAGGAAGCGCCGCAAGTAAGCTGTCAAGTGTCGTCATGCAAATTGCGCTTATCAACGTTGTTTTTTCGATTGACTCCATTTTGACGGCCATTGGTCTTACCCAAAACGTCACGGTAATGATTATTTCGGTTGTGCTTTCGGTGATTATTATGATGGCTTTCTCAGGCCCTGTTGGCGATTTTGTCAACCGCCACCCATCGGTGCAAATGCTCGGTTTGGCATTCTTGATTGCGATTGGGTTTATGCTCATTGCCGAGGGCGCGCACCTTGCCAATGTATCGGTCTTTGGTTCTCACGTAGGCTCTGTTCCAAAAGGTTATTTATACTTTGCCATTGCATTCTCACTGCTCGTAGAAGTACTCAATATTCAAATGCGTAAGGGTAGCAAACCTGTTCAGCTTCACGATTATAAAGCACAAGCCGAAAAAGAAGGTATTATTTCGGATAACGAAAGCGAATAATTGCTCTCAACTCAAACGATAAAGGCGGCCGAGTGGCCGCCTTTATCGTTTGTAACTACATCAATGCAATCAGCGCGTCCACCGCCTGCTTGATGTTATCACGAACTTCGACAATGTTCGCTTCCATCATATAACAGGGAGCGGTTACAATTTTGAGTTTTTCGTCCACCACAATTTCTCGCACCGACGCCATTTCTGCCACTTGTCCAATCGACTCCATACCTGCCGAAATAGCAGCGATTTCGTACGGAGAGGCTTCGTTAGGCGTTCCAACCGTCAAATGCGCGTGATATGCTGTTCCTTCCAAAGCTTTGGCAATGGTCGTGGGACTCATGCACAATCCTGCAATAGGTTTTCCTTGGGCAACTAGCTCCACAATCAGTTTTTTCACCGATTCCAAAATTGGCCCGTTAGGCCCTTCAAATGCCCATTTTGTAATGTTTTTGGCCGTTCCAAAGCCCCCTGGCATCACTAACCCATCCAATTCCGACGCGTTAATATCGACAATGTCTTTGATATTGCCCCGCGCAATTCGCGCCGATTCCACCAACACATTGCGGGTTTCGGGCATTTCTTCACCCGTGGTATGATTCAACACATGATGCTGAATAACGTTGGGAGCAAAACACACCGCTTCCGCCCCTGCTTCGGCAATTGCCAACAACGTAAAAACCGATTCGTGGATTTCTGAGCCATCAAACACCCCACTTCCGTGAAGTAAAATGCCAATTTTTTTCATAAGTTCATTTTATGTTTTATATGGATTAAATGCTGTTTCTTCTCAATCTCAAATGAAGTTGCAATCTACTAACAACGCCCCATAATTGCTCATTTGACGCCTCGAAAGTCAAAATCAACGTACGTGGAAGTATCATTAACGATAACGCCTTACTTTTTTACAGCACAATGGTTGAATAATTTTGCAAATTTCTATAATTTATCGTAGGATTACCCGCCAATTCCCATTCTACTAACCTACATGACTAACGTACCTAACACATCTCCCGAAGATGCTCACTTGTGGAATGCTTTTCGCGCAGGGGATGAAAATGCGTTTGGTCAAATTGCCCAAAAGTATTATCGAAGCTTATTTAGCTACGGTGCCAAATTCTCGAAAGACCGTGAGTTCATCAAAGACTGCCTGCAAGATTTGTTTATGGAACTTTGGTACAAACGCGAAACACTCGGTGACACCGACTTTGTTAAATTTTACCTTCTTAAATCGCTGCGACGAAAAATTCACCGTGAAAGTTTGAAACAACAATGGCTCACCGACGAAGACGAACTAGACTTCGATGCGGAAGATTTGGGGGAAATTTCGGTAGAACAACAAATCATTGAGGTTGAAACCAACCAAGAATTGCTCCAACAGCTCAATCGACAGTTGGCCGAACTCCCCAAGCGCCAACAAGAAATCATTTACTTGAAGTTTTACGAAAACCTCGACAATGAGTCCATCGCTCAGGTAATGTCTATTTCAAGGCAAGCTGTGGCCAATTTATTGTACCGTACCTTGAAAGAATTGAAAGAAAAAATGTAGCTCTATTGGCTCAAAATCAACATTTGAAAAAAAATGTGATTTTTTTTGATTATTCAAGGTTAAAGGCTGCCTATGTATAGATAGAAGCCTTTATTACAATGAATTTATACCACGACTATTGCCTCGAAGATTTTGTGTTGGACGCCCGCTTTCAACAGTGGGTACGCCACCAACAACCCGAAGACGTTGCGTTTTGGGAAGGCTACCTCGCAAAAAATCCACACCAAGCACAAGAAATTAAGCAAGCGAAAACACTCTTGAGCAGTGTATATCGCCGTTACCAGTCGCCCATCAGCGACGTAGAGATTCAGCTTGAAATCCAAAAATTGGTCGAAAAAGCGCGGGCCGAAAAAGAAAAACCTGCGATTGAAAGCACCGACGAGGTAACCCCGACCGTTCGTTTTCAGCCCGTGTCGAAGTGGATTTGGCGAGCCGCCGCCGTTGTTGTCTTGGGATTAGGTATTCGGTTTTTACTTACCCAATCTCCCCAAAGTGCGTACCAGCAAAGCACGGCGGGACAACAATTGGTAGAAAAAATAAACGAGAGTAATTCTCCCCAATCCGTCTTGTTGAGCGATGGCAGCAAAATAACGCTACAGCCCAAGGCTCGCCTTAGTTACCCTGCATCCTTCCAAAAAGACCATCGAAAAGTGTATCTATCGGGCGTGGCTTTTTTTGAGGTTTCCAAAGACTCCAAGCGTCCTTTTTTGGTCTATGCCAACGATTTAGTTACCAAAGTATTGGGGACAAGTTTTTTGGTAAATGCGCAAGAAGGTGCTTCCAAAACCATCGTTGAAGTACGAGAAGGGCGGGTTTCTGTCTTCAAAAAACTTGACATTGAAACCCAAAAGAACCTCATAGGCCAAGAATCCAAAGGCGTTGTTTTGACGGCCAACCAAAAATTAGTGTTTGAACCCGAAGCCAATCAATTGATAAAAACCCTCAGTGAAACGCCCCAAATGGTAGCCACGGCCAACGAATCGCCCAGTTTGTCGTTTCACAACGCGCCTGTCTCTGAAGTACTTAAAACGCTAGAGAAGGCGTACCAAGTGGATATACTATTTGACGAAGATTTGCTTTCTGACTGTCCCCTTACTGCCACATTGACTAACCAAAGCCTTTATGAGAAATTGACCATCATTTGTGAAGCCATTGAAGCCCATTACGAAGTCATCGACGGGCAGATAGTGGTACATAGCAAAGGATGTAAATAAAAAAGGAGGGTAATGGTACCAGCATCGCCCTCCTAGTTTCGAAATCCCCTTAATGGTTCTGACGCCTAAGCACATCTTTTTTCAAGGATGCAGGGGATTGTTTTACCAAATTTTCACCTTAATAAAACAGTTCAAAAGTATGAAAAAAAGCGTACACCTCCAAGTATTCCTCAGAGCTATGCGTATCTCGCTCACTCAGATTTTAATCGCCGTTTGGTTCATGAGCAATGCCTACGCTACCGACAGCAACGCTCAGTCGGTGCTGAACCAAAAAATCACCCTTCGTCTCCAAAAACAAGACGTCGAAACCGTATTTAACCTCATTGAAAAGCAAGTAAGTGCCAAATTTGTCTTTAGCTCAAAGATGATTCAGGCCAATCGTAAAATAAACATCAATGCCGACCAACAACCTCTACAAAAAGTCTTAGATGACGTAACCAAATCGTTAGAGCTCAACTATAAAGTAACGGGCAACCTCATCATTATCAGTCGAACCGCCAAAAGCTCCTCCTCCTTTCTTCCCTCTTTTCAAAACGAAGAAGCCTCAAAAGCCGAAGGACATACCATTTCGGGAAAAATAACCGATGCCAAAGGCGATGCACTGATTGGCACGACAGTGATTTTGAGCTACCAAAACAAAGGCCAAGTCGCTGATAAAAATGGGATGTTTACCTTTAGTGATATTCCCAATGGCAACTACACCCTCAACCTAAGTAGCATTGGTTTTATTACGCTCAAAAAAGAAGTAGCCGTCACGGGCAATGACGTTCAAATCACTATTGTTCTTCAAGAAGATAATCTTCAGCTCGAACAAGTAGTGGTTACCTCTAGCGGTTCGCCCAAGAAGAAAATTGAGTCGAGCGTAGCTATTTCGACCATCAACGCCAAACAACTGAGCCAACGCCCTCCCCTCAACAGTACCGATATGTTGAAGGCCATTCCAGGACTTTCGGTTGAAAGTAGCGGAGGCGACGGCCCAGGAAGTGTGCGGGTTCGCGGATTACCAGGCGGTGGCTACGTTTTTATGGGTGTCATGGAAGACGGCCTTCCTGTGCTTCCGACAGGTTTTAGTACCAGCCCCTCCGCCGACCAGTACTACAAAGTAGATTTGACCATCAAAACCGTAGAAGCAGTTCGCGGTGGACACGCGGCTGTATTGTTGGCCAATACCCCTGGTGCGCTCATCAACGTGATTTCTAATACAGGGGGCGATAAATTTTCGGGGAAAGTAAAATATACGCGCGGTTTGTCCCAAAATGCCAATCGTTTTGATGCCAATTTTGGGGGTAAAATTGCCCCAAAGCTCAAATTTAACGTAGGTGGTTTTTACCGCGCCGACGATGGGATTCGCCCGCCCTCGTACCGCGCCAACGAAGGTGGTCAGTTGAAAATGAACCTTACCTACGAAATCAAGCCCAATAGCTACATTCGTTTTTATGGAAAATATCTCAATGACAAAACGGCTTGGCTCGTGCCTTCGTACTACAGCTACGACGGTTCAGGGCAAGGAAAAGCATTGCCTGATTTTGATTTGTTGACCCAAATTTTGGCCACTCGCGACACCAAAGTATCATTGGTGGCACCTACTGGCAAGACCTACAATTATGATTTTTCGGATGGCGTTCATTTGAAATCATTAGCAGGAGGCATTGAATTTAAGCACATTACCAAAAACGAATGGACAATTAAGAACAATTTGCGCTACCAAAGCACTACTTCCAATTTTACGGGTTCGATTATAACCGCTGCCACTTCTTATAAATCCAACGTTAACTACTATTATTTAGATGGGCAGAAACTCAATAACCCGACGGGTTTCTACACAGGGCAATCGTTTATTGGAACCAACAGTACCGACAAACAATTTTCTGACAACTTAGACTTTAACAAACAATTAGGCAAACATTCGCTTTCGTTTGGAGCGGGAATTCACACCTATGACATTGACCTTTTCTCGCTAGGAGCAACGTTCAACACCGAAATCGCGAACCAACCTCGTACCTTACTTATTGGAACTGCCACTGGAAACGGCTACAGCGGCATCAACATTGGCACCTACCGCAAAGGAACGACGGGCATTACTTCGGCTTGGGCTTCTGACGAAGTAAGTTTAGGAAACCTCACCCTTGACCTTGGTTTGCGTGCTGACCGTTTCCACATCAAAGGGCAACGTTTACAAAACACGGCTCCCTTTACCAATTATACTCCCTTTGACGAAACCAAAACCTACGGCACCGCCTCGGTGGGTCTAAACTACAAAATCAATGACCATCACGCATTGTTTGGCCGTGCAACAAGAACTTACAGTGCTTTGAACATCGGCGACTATTCTAACTTTACCTTTAACCCCGATGCAGTCAAAGACCGTGGTGTATTTATGTCAGAAGTAGGCTACAAAATCAACACGCCTAAGTTTTCATTATTTAGCTCATTGGTATATGCAAAACTGACCAATATTGCTTCTAGTATGTTGATTCCGAATACCACCGCTGGGTTTATTTCCATTGGTACGTTTGCTTCGAGTCGCAACTTGAGTGCTGAAATTGAGGCCAGTTATACGCCATCCAAAAATCTCAATTTCCGTTTAGTCACCACTTTCCAAAACAGCAAATACACCCAATACGAAGTGACGGCACCTTCCAATGCCCGTGCCGACTTAGCAGGAAAGCTTTATTCTTGGTCGGGCAATTACGCCGAGCGTATTCCGAACGTCATTTGGGAGCTTTCGGGAACGTATAACTACAAAATTTTCGATTTATTCGCCAGTTTCCGTCACATCGGTAAGCGTTGGAGCTCACCAAGTAACGTCTATCACATGGGTGGATACGACGAACTTTCAATGGGATTAGATTGCAAAATCACCAAAAAGTTGGGCTTCCGCGTATGGGGCGACAACCTTACCAACAGCCGTGGCTTGACCGAAGGCAACATTCGGGGAGATCAGTTTTTGTTGAACGGAAACTTTGAAAAAGGCTCGTTGCAAATTGGGCGCATTATCTTGCCACGCAGTTTCTGGACCTCCCTTACCTATTCCTTTTAATTTGCTTACATTCATTGACCTACCTAGTTTTCATCCATTTGTTTCGTCTGCCGAGGTTTCTTGGCAGACGGATTTTTTTAAATCCAACCAACGCACTAGAAACAAACAGTAGTAGCCTTTATAGAATTGAGTTTCGTATTTATAAAGATAAGGTTCAAAAACTTAACGTAACTTAGCCGCAATTTTTTTAGTTTCTAACTACACCTATACAAATGAAGTACCTCAAACTAACCTTGGCGCTTTTGAGCATGAGTACGCTTTGGGCGCAAACCAAACCAACCAAACCCGCTACGTTAGCTCGCCCCAAATTGGTGGTCGGCGTTGTCGTGGACCAAATGCGTTACGATTACTGGTTTCGTTACTATGACAAATACAGTGAAGGAGGGTTCAAACGACTCATGCGCGAAGGTTTCAACTGCCGCAACCACCATTATCACTACGCCCTCACAGTAACAGCGGCTGGCCACGCATCGGTCTATACGGGTTCCACGCCTGCCATTCACGGAATTGTTGGGAACGACTGGTTCGACAAACGCCTTGGCAAAGGCATGTATTGCGTAGCTGACTCAACTGTACAGCCCGTGGGTACAACCAACGCTCCCGCAGGCAAAATGTCGCCAAAAAATATGTTGGTAAGCACCATTACTGACCAGTTACGCATCGGTACCAATTACCAAAACAAAACCATCGGAATTGCCATCAAAGACCGTGGGGCCATTTTACCAGCAGGGCATACTGCCAACGGCGCTTATTGGTTTGACAGCAAAACGGGCAACTGGATTACCAGTACGTTTTATATGAACGACCTCCCACAGTGGGTAAAAGATTACAATGCGAAGAAACGTCCGTCAGAGTTGATGAAACAAAACTGGAACACTTTGCTTCCAATTGAAAAATACACCGAAAGTACGGCCGATGACCAACCGTATGAAGCCAAACTTCCTGGGGCAAAAAAATCAGTTTTCCCGTATGACTTAGCAGGAATTGCAGGTGACGCATTTGGAGTATTGGCAAGTACCCCACACGGTAATACCGTTACCAAAGAAATGGCCTTGGAAGCATTGAAAAACGAACGGCTTGGCAAAGGGAAATCAACCGATTTCTTGGCCGTAAGTTTCTCTACGCCCGACTACGTTGGTCACGGTTTTGGCCCCAACTCAGTAGAAGAAGAAGACATTTACCTCCGCCTCGACCGCGACTTGGCCGAATTGCTCAATGCCTTCGACGCACAAGTGGGCAAAGGGAATTACTTACTTTTCCTATCTGCTGACCACGGAGTAATGGACGTAACAGACCTTTGGAAAAGAAATCGTTTGCCCGCGGGACGTTTGAATATTGGGCAAGTAAATACGGCCGTAAAAGCGGTATTGAAAGAGAAATTTGGCGACGGTGATTTTATTCGTGCTTCCGAAAACTACCAGTTTTACCTCAACCACGATTTGTTGAAACAAAAAAACTTATCGGTTGATAAAATCGTGGAAGCCATCCGCCCAACAATGCTTGATTTTGATGGTATAGCCGAAGTACTCAATACCCATGATTTGAACAATGCCAACATCAACGATTATTTGCTTACCCTCTACAAAAACGGTACGCACGCCAAGCGCAGCGGAGATATTCAGATTGTGACCGAACCAGGCTGGATGTCGAGTAGCATTGCTGCCACCCACGGGGCGCCCTATAATTATGACACCCACATTCCATTGCTTTTCTTCGGTTGGGGAATCAAACCAGGTGAAACTTTCAGCCGTACGGCCGTAGCAGATACCGCACCGACCGTGGCCGCGTTGCTCAAACTATTGGAGCCAAGCGGAAATATCGGGCACATCATCGAAGACGTGATGAAGAAATAAAAAATACCTGATTATCAATTATCTTAGAAATGTGTGGGGTAAATGACGGAATTTAGTCGAAGGATATTACGTTAAAAATTTGACAGGAAAAGAAATTTTCTTATCTTTCGACTAAGACATTGACCCCATACATTCAGGATATGCAACCAGAATTCGAGGAGAGACAACCCGATTGGCGGGATTCGGTTCAACGATTTGAGGTAATGCTCAAGAACCAAGAACACGATTTTTTTGATTTGGACACCTACGAACACATCGTAGAACATTACATTGGAGAGGGGAACTGGGAGCGTGCCTTGCAAGCCTGTGAGTATGGACTAGAGCATTTTCCACATTCGTTAGAGCTTTTACTAGACAAAGCACATTTACTTGCTCAAAAACAACGTTACGAAGAATCACTCGCATTACTTGAACGTGCCTCTCTTTTTCATCCCCACGACTTAGATGTCCTTTTTATGCAAGGCGGCATCTATAACATGATGGGCGATTATGAACAGTCGGTGGAAGTATATGAAGAAATGCTTCGCTACATCGAAGACGGCGACAAAGACGACGTGCTGTTCCAAATTGGCCAAGCCTACCAAAATTCGGGCAAATATGACGAAGCGATAAAGTACTACAAATCATCGCTTGAAATTAACCTAGACAATGAAAGCGCATTGTACGAACTGGCCTTTTGCCTCGAAATCATGGGGCAATTGGAAGACAGTATCGACTACTACAACGAACTCATTGACCGCGATCCTTATTCCTACAATGCCTGGTATAACCTGGGTATCGTCTATAGCAAACTTGGACGCTACGAAGAGTCGCTCCATGCGTACGATTATGCCACGGTCATCAAAGAAGATTTTTCGTCGGCCTATTTCAACATGGCCAATGCGTACATGAACTTAGACCGATTTGCAGAAGCAAATACCAATTATTTACGTACGCTTCAATACGAATCTCCCACGGCCGATTTGCATTGCCACATTGGCGCTAGTTTTGAAAAAATCAAAGACTTTGGCAAAGCCCTTGAACATTACCGCGACGCCCTCAAACTTGACAAAGAATGGGATGAAGCTTGGTACGGCGTTGCGGTTTGCTTGGCCGTTGAGGACAAATGGGTAGAGGCGCTCAATTGCATTCGGAAAGCCATTAAAATCAATGAATTCATTGCCGACTATTGGCTGTTGGTGGGCGACCTCGAATACAAAATTGGGAATGTATTCTCTAGCATGGAGGCGTTTGAAAAAGCCGCTGACCTTGAACCTGACTTTGAAGATGTTTGGCTCAAGTGGTCGTTGGCGTTATTTGATCAAAGCGATTTTAAGAAAGCCTTTGACGTAATTCAAGAAGGGCTAGATACCATCCCCGACAGCGCCGCTATGTATTATCGGGCGGTGGCCTATTTGCTTCATGGTGGCGAATACAAGGAGGCACTTTTGCACCTCGAAATTGCCCTCACCCTCGACTACAATGCGCATGAGCAATTGTACGTCTTTTTCCCTGATTTAGAAAAGCAAAAAGCCCTGTTTAAATTAATTGAACAGCACCGTAAGTAGATTTTTGTCACTCCGAAGCGCGCTTCTTTTTGTCACTCCGACGTCAGGAGGAGCCTATATCCAGGCTTCCCTTTATAGGTTTAACTTGCTGATATACAGTTTTCTACAAATAAACTAACCCCGAAAAAGAGCCAAAATTGGCAATTTTCGGGGTTTTTGTGTATTTTGTTTTTACCACAAAACTGAAA
>Ga0209794_1000600_pt1 | contig 46603 bp, 38 predicted proteins | sample EBPBio232013_DNA_FD_185869 | JGI IMG/M metagenome (GOLD analysis project Ga0209794, IMG submission 185869) | Wastewater treatment Type I Accumulibacter community from EBPR Bioreactor in Madison, WI, USA - Reactor 1_5/23/2013_ DNA (SPAdes)... | ecosystem: Engineered > Bioreactor > EBPR >... | reverse complement strand
TGAACTGAAATCCTGCCTGCCGGCAGACAAGTTTTCGCCAGCAAAAATGGTGGTCAGTTTGCCTCGGCTTTAGGTGGTCAATTTAATCGGCGCACGCAACTCTTGCTTGTAATGTTATTGATAGTTGCACTTTTCAGGAATAAACTCGGGCTAAAAAGAAGTGCCACCAAAGCGATTGCTACAATTAGCAAGATTTTTATTTTTCTCATTTTGTTATAATTTTAATTGTTGTTATTAATGATTTGACTTTTACTGTTGTTTTCCTAATTCTCTCATTACCACTTTCGCCATTTCTTTTGAACTGAAAGGGTTTTGACCTGTAATTAGGTTTCTGTCAACTACTACTTTTGATGTCATAGGGATAAATGATTTTCTATAATCCGAACCTCTTGACTTTAGTTCAGCTTCTAAATTGAAAGGGACTTTCTTCTTTCTGTTTGCCAAACTTTCTTCAAACCAATTGAATCCTGTAATGGTTTTATCTTTTATAAGATATTCCCCGTTTGATAATTTTACATTGAGTAACCCACCAACGCCATGACAAATGGCTGCTACAATTTTGCCATCTTCATATTGTTTTCGGATAATGTTTTGCATTAAGGTATCATTTGGGAAATCGTACATCGTACCATGTCCGCCAGCTAAATAAACAACATCGAATTTTTCATTTTCAACATCTTTCAATCTTTTGCTGTTTTTCAACAATGCAAGAAAAGCTGAATCGTTCCAATATTTCTTTGAAACTTTATCTAACGTGAATGTTTTAAGACTTTCTGGGTCGATAGGAACATTACCACCATTGGGACTTGCTATCGTTACCTGATAGCCTTTTGTTTCTGCGGCATGGTATAGATGGGTGAGTTCGCTAAGCCACAAACCTGTTTCCAAATTGCTATTAGCATAGGAATTGATATTTGTGACAATAATTAGGATTTTAATGAGATTCATTTTGGACCTATTTGATACTGCAAATTTCTATTGTAGTACCAAACAGCATGTAACCGAAAGAAGGAGGGTCGTAACAGAATCTCTGTTTTTCAATTGTACAGCTATTCTCTTGAAAATATTTGTAAACTTTTGGGTTGCAATGGACGGGAAAATAGAGTTATAGAATACAAGCCTGCTTTACTCCATCGTCCAAACTTTTGGCTTTGCGCTTTTCTGAGAGAATATACAAATCATCGCCTACTTTTCTATCCAAAAAATTTGCAAAATGCTGTGTAGAACGGCGGTTTTTATGCCCCAGCATTTTGCTTACACTTTCAATAGGTACGCCATCGCTGCCTTTTTTCCGAACAATGCAGCTTAAGTTTCCAGGTTTTCGGCGGTAATTACCGCTGTGTCTTTTAGCATTTGGTGCTGTGTCTCATAATCCTGCTGTTCCAGGGTTTTCAAGTAAGCTTTGAGGGCTTTTACATCTTCAGCGGAGCCGGTTACTTTTTAGCTGCCGGATTCCATTTTTCAGGCAGTACATATCTTGTGGCGGCCAGCTCGGTAATTTTTCCATCAATAGTGATGCGTAAATAAATGGGTGCGGTACCATTAGCATTGGTTTTGGCTTTCTTCACATCGAAGCGTAAACGGAAAGTTTTGTTCATGGTATGGCGACCTTTGAAAGTGTACAAAGTTGTTTCCGGGCCTGGCGGCAGACAAGATGTTCAAAAGCTGAACTGCTTGTTGAACCAGTGTTTCAGTGATTTCCAGTGACCTGTTTTATGATTTTGGAAACAGGTCACTGAATAGTTCAAAGAAGAAATAAGAATTGTTGGCTTTGTTTGGTAAGGCTACAAAACAAAAAACGCTGTAAAACCTTGATTTTACAGCGTTTTGTATCTTTTGTATTGATATTGGCGGAGAGAGAGGGATTCGAACCCCCGGACCTGTAACAGTCAACGGTTTTCAAGACCGCCGCATTCGACCGCTCTGCCATCTCTCCGGGCGCAAAATTAGGGTTTGCGCCTTTTTTGCAAAATTTATTTTCAGATAGGCCGCAATTGCCGACTGGTATTGGTTTTCAGCGCGTTGAATGGAGCTTCGGCCGCCGGAAACGGGTAATTTCATGGCATTTTTTGAGGAAATCGAAGCTAATTCCTGTAGCTTCTCCACCTAATTTTAGCCACTAAAGCGCCTTTACTGGTCGCCCTAAAGCATTGAACAACATGCCTGCCAAAAACAAATACTTACTGCCGTTTATCCTCGTTACCTCGCTTTTTTTCCTATGGGCCTTTCTGCACAATATCAATCCCGTGCTGATCCCACACCTTAAAAAAGCCTGTGAACTGAACGATACCCAAAGTGCCATGATCGACTTTGCCGTGTACATGGGCTATTTCCTGATCGCCCTGCCTGCCGGCTGGTTCATGAATAAATTCGGCTATAAAAAAGGTATCCTCCTGGGCCTCTTGCTGTATGCCGCCGGCGCCCTGCTCTTTATTCCAGCCGCCGGTGCCCGCAGCTACAGTTTCTTTCTTTTTGCCTTGTTTGTGATTGCCGCCGGTGCCACTTTTCTCGAAACAGTTGCCAACCCCTATATCACCAAATTAGGCGACCCCAAAACGGCCACCCAACGGCTCAATTTTGCACAATCCTTTAATGGCGCCGGGGCTTTTATCGCCCCCATCATCGGCGGAAAATTCATCCTGTCTGGCATTGAACATTCCAAAGAAGAACTGGCCGCCATGCAAGCCAATGGCACCCTTCAACAATACCTTCAATCGGAGGCCGATACGGTTAAAATGCCTTACCTGATCATTGGCATCGGCGTGCTCGTGCTGCTCGGCATTTTCGCCGCCACCAAATTGCCCGAAGGCGAAGACAACGAAGCAGCCAACGCCCATGAACACAGTTTCTCCTTTGCCGTGCTGAAAAATAAGCAGGTAGCCATGGCCGTTATGGCGCAGTTTTTTTACATCGGCGCCCAGGTCTGCATCGGCAGCTTCTTTGTTCGCTTCTCTCGCCATACCATGCAAATGCCCGAAAAAGAAGCGGCTTATATCTGGGGCAGCATCGCCATGGTGGGCTTTATGGTCGGTCGCTTTGTGGGCACTTTCTTAATGCGCAGCATCAAACCCGCCAAATTGTTGCTGATCTTTGCCCTGCTCTCCATCGCCTTGTTGGTGGTTGCCATGGTAACCGAAGGCAGTATCGCTGTATATAGCCTCGTGGCCGTGCCTTTCTTTATGTCGATCATGTTCCCGACTATTTTTGCGCTGGGCATCGACGGACTCGGTGCTGCCTCTCGCATGGCAGCCAGCCTGCTCGTGATGTCGATCGTTGGTGGCGCTGTCTTCCCCCTTATCATGGGCAAGGTTTCTGACCTCACCGGTGGCAATATTCAAATCGCCTATATCGTACCCACCATCTGTTTCATCGTGGTTGGTATTTTCGCATACAATCAATCGAAAAAAAATGTTCTCATACAAGGATAAAACCGTGGTAATAACCGGTGGCGCCAGCGGCATCGGAAAATCTGCCAGCCTCGCTTTCGCGCGACAAGGGGCCAGCGTACACGTCATCGAACTCAACGAAAACAATGTAAAAGACCTGCAGGCATCGCTTCACCAAGCATCTTTGCAAGCGGCTATCCATTACGGTGATGTTTCCGACCAGGAACGAATGGTTGCCATCATGGCATCCATCGGCAAAGTGGATGTGTTGGTCAATAATGCCGGTGTGTCGCATATTGGTCGTGTTACCAATACCAGTACGGCCGACTTTGAACGTCTTTTTCACGTGAATGTAAAAGGCGTTTACAATGGCATGTTCGCCGTTATTCCGCTGATGCAAAAACAGGGTGGGGGCGCTATTCTCAATCTATGCTCCATCGCTGCCTGGGTGGGACTCAGCGATCGTTTCGCATACTCCATGACCAAGGGCGCGGTATATGCCATGACGATTTCGGCAGCCAAAGATTACCTGGCCGATAAAATTCGGGTCAACTGCATTTCACCGGCCCGGGTGCACACGCCATTTGTAGATGGGTTTCTGGCAAAAAATTATCCGGGTCGCGAACAGGAAATGTTTGAAAAACTGAGCAAGTCGCAACCCATCGGCCGCATGGCCCATCCCGACGAAATCGCCACCCTGATGGTCTACCTTTGCAGCGACGAAGCCAATTTTATCACGGGAACCGATTACCCGATCGACGGCGGTTTCCTCACGTTAAATAGCTGATGAATGAAACTAGTAAGATTTGGTGCGCCTGGCAAAGAAAAGCCCGGCGTGTGCATCAACAACAAAAACTACGACGTATCCGGATTTATTACTGACTACAATGAGGCCTTTTTCGAAGAAGATGGTCTCAGCAACCTGGCGTCGATGTTGAAAAAATACGGCAACGATTTGCCGGAAGTTCCTGCCGGTGCACGCATTGGTCCGCCGGTTGCCCGCCCGTCAAAAATCGTGTGCATTGGCCTGAACTATGCCAAACATGCGCTTGAAACGGGTGCAACGCCGCCCACTGAACCGGTGATCTTCCTGAAATCAACTACCGCATTGTGTGGCCCTTTCGATGAAGTGATCATCCCGAAAAACTCGGTAAAAACCGACTGGGAAGTAGAGCTCGCCGTAGTGATTGGGAAGAAAGCATCGTATGTAAAAGAAGAAGAAGCCATGCGCTATGTAGCCGGCTATGCCTTGCACAATGATGTGAGCGAAAGGGAGTTTCAGATTGAACGTGGTGGCACCTGGGACAAAGGCAAGGGCTGCGATACTTTTGCGCCCATCGGTCCCTGGTTGGTAACGACCGACGAAATCGCCCATCCGCACCAACTTCGGTTATGGCTCACCGTGAATGGAAAAAAAATGCAGGACAGCAATACCAACGATTTTATTTTCGATATCCCGAAAGTGATTGCCTATACCAGCCAATTCATGACACTCTTACCGGGCGATATCATCTCGACAGGTACGCCCGCCGGTGTGGCCATGGGACTGCCTGACAAACCTTATCTGCGCCCGGGCGATAAAATGGAACTGGGTATTGACGGACTTGGTGTTTCTGCACAAACCTGTATTGCTTATGCGGCGTCTTGACGCACATGTACATTTCTGGCAATTCGATCCCCAACGCGACGCGTGGATCAACGATGATATGCGGGTATTGCAACGAGACTTTCTGCCCGCCGACCTGGCACCCATCCTGACAGAAAACGGATTTGACGGTTGTATTGCCGTGCAAGCTGATCAATCGGAAACCGAAAACAGGTTTTTACTGACACTTGCCCAGCAAAACCCTATCATCAAAGGCGTGGTCGGGTGGATCGATCTTTTATCGCCCGCAGTAGAAGAGAAGTTACAAGAAAAGCAACCCATACTGAAAGGGTTCAGGCATATTCTGCAAGGCGAACGCAACCGGCAGTTCATGTTACAACCGGCTTTTCTAAACGGCGTGAAGACCCTGGGTAAATATGGGTACAGTTATGATATTCTTATATATCCCGACCAGTTGCTATATGCATCGCATTTTGCCGCATTGTGCGATAACCAGAAACTGATCATCGACCATATCGCCAAACCGGCGATTGGCCGGAACGATACCAAACAATGGGCGAAGGATATCCGCGCCTTCAAATCGATGACCCATGTGTATTGTAAACTATCGGGTATCATCACCGAATGTGACTGGAAAAACTGGCAGCGCGATGAAATTGCATCGCGGGTAGACACGGTGCTGGAAACATTTGGCATCGATCGATTGTTATTTGGGTCAGACTGGCCGGTTTGCCTGCTGGCGGGCGATTACCGGCAGGTAGTGGAACTGGCCGCTTCTTTTTGTAGCGAAGCCGAACAGGAAAAACTATTCTACAAAAACATTCAAGCATTTTACAACTGTTAATACATGGATTTACAATTGAAAGGGAAAGTAGTATTGGTAACAGGCGGTGCCAAGGGCATTGGTGAGGGCATCGTGCGCGCGCTGGCCAAGGAGGGCGCCATTCCCGTTATCATTGGCCGCGATGAAAAAGACAACCAAAAGTTGGCGGATGAATTGCTGGCTGCCGGACAGGAATGCATGCACGTAAAAGCAGAATTGTCGGCGCCAGAAGCACCACAGAAAGCCGTGCAGGCCGTGGTGGCGAAATATGGCCGTATTGACGGGCTGGTCAACAATGCCGGTAAGAACGATGGCGTGGGGCTTGAAAGTGGCAATTATCAGTCGTTCATTGATTCTTTGCATAGAAACCTGGTGCATTATTACCTCATGGCGCATCATGCCCTGCCTTATTTGAAAAAATCAAACGGCAGCATTCTCAATATCAGTTCCAAAACAGCCGAAACCGGCCAGGGAAATACATCGGCCTATGCTGCGTCGAATGGCGGTCGCAATGCGCTCACCCGCGAGTGGGCGGTAGAATTACTGCCCTATCACATACGCGTAAATGCGATTGTTGTTGCAGAGTGTTGGACGCCGCAATACGCTACCTGGATTGAAACACTGCCCGATCCCCAGGCGAAACTGGACGCCATCAACAAACGCATTCCGCTTGAAAACCGGATGACTACCACAGAAGAAATTGCGAATACAGCCGTGTTCCTGCTGTCGCCACGTTCCAGCCATACCACGGGTCAACTCATTCATGTTGATGGTGGTTATGTTCACCTTGATAAAATCATACAAGATTAAACAGCTTACTATGTCTGCCGCTATTTTGCAAATTCATCCCGACGATAACCTGCTGGTGGCCCTGCAAGACCTCTCTGCCGGTCAGGTAGTGCAATGGAAGGGTGAAGACTATGAGTTGGCCGACAATATCCCCGCCAAACATAAATTCAGCATGCAGCCACTGGCTGTTGGTGCGCCCGTCTTTCTTTATGGTGTAACGGTGGGCAAAGCCACCAAGCCAATTCCCAAAGCGGCATTGATTAGCACCGAAAACATTAAGCATGCCGCTGATGCTTTCGATTATCGTGCTGTCGATTATCATTGGGACAAGCCCGATGTCAGTGCTTTTGTTAACCGCACGTTTAATGGGTATCATCGCAGTGATGGCAGAGTAGGTACAGCCAATTACTGGCTTTTCATTCCCACCGTATTTTGCGAGAACCGCAATCTCGATGTCATCAAAGAGGCCTTGGTCAATGAGTTGGGTTACGGGGTAACGGACCAGTATAAACGCTATACCGAACAACTGGCTGATGCCATTCGCAAGGGCGATGATTTATCGACCGTGCAATTTCATCCAGGCACACCGGTACAGCAACGTGTTTTCGCCAATGTAGACGGCATCAAATTTCTTAACCACGATGGTGGTTGTGGTGGTACGCGCCAGGATTCAGAAACCCTGGGTAGACTGCTGGCCGCCTACGCCAACCACCCGAATGTGGGCGGCATTACGGTGCTGAGCCTGGGATGCCAGCACCTGCAAACAAATGATTTTCTGCAATCGTTGAAAGCATTGAATCCTGCTTTTGATAAGCCGCTGTTCGTGTTTGAGCAACAACAAGCTGAAAGTGAAGCGCAACTCGTCAGCATGGCGATCAGGCAAACTTTCGAGGGTCTCAAAGAAATCAACCAACAACAACGGCAGCCCGCGCCTTTGTCGAAACTCACCATTGGCGTAAAATGTGGCGGCAGTGATGGCTTTAGCGGTATATCTGCCAATCCGGCGGTGGGCCATACGGCCGACATGTTGGTGGCCCTTGGTGGCACCGTGTTATTGGCTGAGTTTCCGGAACTCTGCGGTGCCGAACAGGAGATGATTGACCGGGCGGTAGACGAACCCACCGCGCGTAAATTCATCCGCCTGATGAATGATTACAATCAACTCGCACACCAGGCAGGATCTGGCTTTCACATGAACCCATCGCCCGGTAATATTCGCGACGGACTCATCACCGATGCCATCAAAAGCGCGGGCGCTGCACGCAAAGGTGGCATGAGCCCCGTAACCGATGTACTCGATTATACCGAGCCGGCTACCAAACCGGGGCTTAACCTGGTATGCACACCGGGTAACGATGTAGAAGCAACCACGGGCAAAGCCGCTGCCGGTGCTACGCTGATTTTGTTTACCACGGGTTTGGGTACGCCCACGGGCAACCCTATTTGCCCCACGATAAAACTGGCTACCAATACCAAACTCGCCAAGCGCATGCCTGATATCATCGACATCGATACCGGTGCCGTGATTCGCGGCGAAAAAACCATTGCTGAAATGGGCGCAGATATTCTCGCTTTTTGCATCAAAGTAGCCAGCGGTGAAATTGTGCCCAAGGCCGTACAACTTAACCAGGATGATTTTATCCCGTGGAAAAGAGGCGTTAGCTTATAAAAATTATTTATCGGCCTTCTTCATCTGGTTGATCCAGTCCTGTACCAATTTGACACCCTCGTGGTGTATCAAAGTGCGGCCCAGTTCGGGCATAGCAGTACCAGGTTCGGTGCTGTTCATGCGATAGGCAAGTATAGATGATTTGGCATCGCCTGGCACGAGATCATAATTTAAACCACCGGCACCGCCACCGGCTGATACCGGCTCTTTGTTGATGCCGAGGTGAATTGGTTTTGTTTCTTCGTATTGTAAAAAGAGGCCGGTGTTTACAGCATCACCACCCGGCATATGACAGTGCGCACAATTCACATCGAGATAGGCACGGGCCCTTTCGGTTATACTATACCGTTTGTCGTCTTGCCAGTTGGGCAGGAGCGGAATTTTCTCCGCCGCCGGCAACCCTTTTAATCGCCCTTTTGCCGACCAGGCCTGCAACTGATTGCCAATATGCGCATCGGCGATGAAATTCAGGTTGCGGGCCTTGGGACCGATGGGAATCAGGATATTGTTGTTGTTGTGACAACGCTTACAATCATTGGTATTGGGCACCAGGTAGTTGGTGTGTACCAACTTATCGTCGGCATTGCGCAGGGCAATGGGGATATTAGCACCGATGATGGTTTTCACGGCGTCTGTTTGTGCCTGGTTCCAAACATAGTCCATCACTTTCCAGTGGTGGTCGAAAGGATCTTTGAACAACATGCGGGTTTCAATCAGCACTTTCTGCCTTAATGAATCGATGTAAGAAAAAGACTTCAGGATAAAAGTAGAATCAGGAAAGTCGAGAACGCCTGAATCGCGGTACTGCATGGCTTGCCCCGCGGGTAATATGATAAACCGATCTTTCACCGCATAGTCAGTAAATAAGGGCGTGATGAGTTCATACCGGTCGCCATTGTTCCTGACCAACTGCGCTTTCATCTCGCCTTGAAAGAAACCATACTGCGACAATTTTTCGGCAAACACAAATTCATTGCTCACTCTTTGGCTGGCGTTTTTTTGGCGGCAACTTTCCATCCAAGTCATCAAACAGGCCCCTGTAGCAATGACCAAACTGATATAGCGAATCGACTTTTTCATGCTGGTAAACGGCGTGCTTTTTTATTTGCAGTTGAATGGCGTCATGTCTAAACTTGGCTTCCAAAGTTTTGGTGTGCTCACGTGCATAAAGTCGGCATCGACAAACAGGTTATCGCCCGTTTGATGAATGCACAATGAATCGGGGTTGGCCGCTGTTTGTTTGGTAAGCAGGTTAGAAGAAATGCCATCGTACATGATCAGCGGTATTCGTTTGTTTTTGCGATCTGGAAACTGCGCTTTCAATTGCTGCTCTATGCCTACCAGGATTTTACCAATATGGTGTTCATAAGCCGCCGCAGGAAAGGCAGTATCCATTTGCAGGGTATTGTCGTGAATGTTGATATGCGAAGAGATCGGGTTGTATTGTTCGCTGATTTTTTCTGCTGCTTTCTCATCTACCGCAAAACCCGAAGCGAGGGTGATGGCTGAACTGTTGTTGTTGATGATCTTATTGTCGAATATTTCCACATTAGAAGTGGCAAGAATGATCACGCCGCTACCGGGCGCCGCATTGCCTACACCCCAGTAAGTACCAAAACTGCCCGCCTTGGCGAAGTTCCTGAAATTGTTATCGTGCAGGTTGTTGCGATAAGCTTTTACATGTCCGCCACGCTGCGATAGTGCCGGCAGGTCAAACACCAGAAAGCCGGCTGTATTGTTGTAAAATTCATTGTCGTACACTTCTGCATGCAGCGTGTTTTCAATTTCGCAACCCGCAACGTTTTTGGCGGCTTTGCAATGTCGAACAATGGCCGTATCAGACTGCCCAACATAAATGCCGGCATCAGACGAGCCTTCTGCATAACAGTTCTCGATCAAAATGTTTTTACACAGCACTGGATAAATGGCATAACCGCCACTGGTAGAGTCCGCCGTTTTCCAGGTAGCATGCAGACCAGACACGATGATGTCGCGCGATTTGTTGATCTTGATCAGGTCACCTTTTGAATCGCGAATATGCATGTCTTTTACCACCAGCCCTTTTACATCGGTGATGCGGATGCCTTCGCCTCCGGTTTTTTGTCCCGAGAAATCCAGTATGGTTTTGTCAAATCCTTCGCCCTTTAATTCAATATGATTAACGCCGGTGATGCTGAGGTTATCGAAGGCGTATTGCCCCGCTTTCAGCAAAATCGAGGTGCTGTCTTTGATACTGAGAAAAGCTTCCATGATTTTCTGCTCATCGCCCGGGCCAAAAGCCAATTCGGTTTTGTAAGAACGGGTATCTTCTTTCTTTTCCTGGCAACCTGCAAGTATCAATCCAGCAAGGAACAGGAGGGAAGCAAATTTTCGTATGTGCATGATCGTTGGCATTGTTCGCTTAAAAAATATTGTAAGCATAAGTGATATAATACACGGCGCCGATTTTCGGGTTGGCGATACCGGTAGAATAATATTTGTTCGTGATATTGGTGCCGCCCAGGCGAATGCCGCTTCTGGCCTTCACGAGTTTATAACTCACCTGTGCATCCAATACAGCCGAAGCTGGCACACGGCCTTGCGCCAATCCACCTGAAACTACGTAGAAATAGCCGGGTTTGTACCGGAATGTAGTGCCGAAACTCCACAATTTCTTTTTGCCCAGGCCGCTATTGCTGAAGTCAGCATTGAAATGATAATGCGGGGTGTTAAAATTATTGATCTGTGAATTGTTGCGGTTTTTCAGGTAGTCGGCATAGTAGTTCAGTTTAAACAGAAAACTTTTGCCCATATCAATACTCAGGCTGGCCGCATAGCCATAGGTGTTTACGGTTTGTTTGCCGTTGAAGGCGATGTTATACACCACATAAGTACTTTGGTCGTTGAAAGCACTGGGATCGTTGGTGCCCGGCGTATTGGCTACATCGGCATACCCGATGAAATTTTGCCAGGTAGAAAAATAGCCCAGTACATCCAGTAATACCCTTTTGCTGATCATGCTGGCATAACCGAGTTCAAACGCATTCACCGAAGCGGGTTTGATATCATCGTACAAAAAGCGTTTCAACGAATCGGCATCGCCCGAACGCTGGTAGGCCCGCACACTGCTAAGGGTGTAGGGCGCGTACTGGTTGAAATGATAGTGGTCGTTCAGCAGCAGGTTGGAACCACCCGATGAATAACTGTTGTAACCGTTCATGGTGTGTTGCAGTGCCTGGATATTCGACGGAAAACTATAGGCGTTCTGGTAAGAGAAGCGCAGGAAATTATCTTTTGCTAATTCATACACCAGCGATGCGCGCGAAGTGACGCGTGGTTTGGTGAAAAGGGTGTTTTTGTCGTAGCGGAAAGAGGCACTGATATCAAGTTTGTCGCTGATGAGTTTTTTCGACAACTGCAGGTAAGCACTGTATTCGTTCACGCGAATGGGTTTGCCTTCGTCGGGGAACAGGGTATTCTTGCTGTTCAGGTTGTACAGCCGCCAGTTAACACCGGCAATGACCCGCATAAAAGGAATGAGGTCGGCAAAACTATATTGGTATTCGGTATTGTACAATCGACTTCTGTCTTGGAACAAAGTACCACCCTGCGGTATGGGCAAACCGGCAATGCTGTCTTTCAGGTGGTGGAACAAATCACTGCTCACGCCCGGCCGGCCGATATCGGCATAGCCACGGGCCGACTGGTTGGCACTCATCATATCAGCGCCACCAGCCAATGCCGTTAGCAGTGCCACCGTGTATTGAGGATACCAGCCATCGCCCGTATTGCCGTCGTAACTCGGCTTCCAGGCCTCGTTGATGTATTGCGCTGTTGGACCCGATACCAGGGTCTTGCCTGAATTCTCGGCGGTGGTATAACTGCGCAGAAACCAGTTTTTGCTTTTCAATTCGAGGCGATACTGGCTCACTTTAAAATCTTTCAACTGGTAACGGGTATCGTTGGTGTACACCACATTACCCGTACCATAGGTGCCGGAGGCAATCAGTTCCAAGCGTGGGTTGAATTTATAGCGAATTTCGCCATTGAATTTGAGCAGGCTGGCGTTGTTATCGAGGTAGCCGTATTCGGGATAACCGGTGCGTGATACATAATAAGGACTGCCCAGCATTGGCTCTACCAGGGGCGCCAGGTCGGGCATGGCCTGCATGGCACCTTCCAGGAAGGGACGAATATCAACACTGGTGGCGCCGCCATAATAATTGACGCCATTGTAATTGGGATCGGTGTATTGTGTACCCGGACCGTTTTTATTGGTACTATCGGTTGCTACCCAGTCTTTGGCCCGGGTGTATTGCGCATTGAGTTTAAACGCCAGTTTGTCGTTGATCTTTTTGCCCCAGCGAATGGTCCAGTCGTAATACGGAGAAGCGCCTACAGGGTCGCCGGCTTTCTTTCCATTTACATGGTTCACACCCTGCGTAATCAGGATGCTCAGTCCCTGGTATTTAAACGGATCTTTGCCCGTCATAATCATGGTGCCGTTGAGTCCGCGTGAGCCATACAAGGCAGACGAAGCACCCGACAACAATTCTATATTATCCACGTCCAGTTGGGTGAGCCCAATGGCGGTACCGAGGGGGAAATTTAGTCCCGGTGCCTGGTTGTCCATACCATCTACAATCTGCGTAAAATTGGTATTGCCGCTGGTGTTGAAGCCGCGGGTAGTGATGCTGGTAAAACCGAGACTGGATACCGTTACATCAACGCCGCGTAAACCCTGCACCATATCTATATAATTGAGTTGCGGTGCGCGCTGGATATCTTTTGCACTGAGTTGTTCAATGGTAACCGGCGCAGTCAGTTTTCTTTGCACGGATCTGCTGGCAGAAACCACCACTTCCTGGCCGAGGCTGGGTGCTGTTTCCAATTCGATCTCGATATTACCTGCATTGGAAACACTGATTTCCCGTTGCTGGTAACCAATGGATGAAACCAATAATACGGCGGGCGTGCCGGCACTGGCATGAAAAGAAAAACGGCCGCGGTCGTCGGTAAATGCCCCGCTTCGGTACCCTTTAACAATACCGATACGCCTGGTATGCCCAAATGGGTGGAAGCGTCGGTTATTTTTCCTTTGAACAAGGTTTGGCTACTGGCACTCAGCGTAGAAAAAATAAAAAAGCTTAGCAGGAATGAGTAGAATCTCATGGCAAAAGTTTTGGGTTTACAGCAATCGCAAACAATTCCTCACTTACACCTAAGTTAATAATTATTTGAACATTGTATCAGAATGTTCAAATTTTTAAAAACTAATTTTTTTAAATTTGACTGTTATATTTAGCATGAAAACAAACCAGATGCTGAAAAAGGAGGCTGTAAAGAAGAAAATAGGGAAGGCAGCCATGCAGTGTTTCCGAAAGTATGGGCTGGAAAAAACGACGCTCGACGATATCGCCAAGGCGGCGGGTATGTCGAAGACCGGTTTCTATTATTATTTCAAAAACAAGGAAGATATTTTTCTGGAAACGGCTTTTGAAGAGGGCTGGGCCTTTTTGGCCGACCTGCAGAAAAAAACCGCCAGGAAAAAAGACATCGGCAAAAAGATATGGTATTATTTACAGTCGCGTTTTCTCTACTACGAACATGTATTGCGCGTTAGTAAAGTGAATACGGTTACCTTAAATACCATCCTGCCTTCTTTTTTCAATCTCTACGACGAGATGCGGGAGAAAGAAAAAGAATACCTGAAGCAGGTATTGCAATTGGCCGTGGCCCAGGGCGCTTTGAAAAAGATCAATGCTGCCCAAACGGCTTCGCTCCTGATCAATGTAAGCGATGCGCTCAAACACAGTACCGAACAAAAGAGTATCTTGAGAGGTGAGGAGAAGGTCGATTATCGCCAATCAATGGCCGACCTCAAACTTTTTGTAGACCAGGTAATTCACAATGCCCTGCCATAATATGCGCTGTTTGCTGCCTGTCATATTGCTGATGATTACTGGCTTGATGGCCTGCAACAACAATAATGTCCAGGTGAAAACGACGCCCACTTTCAAGCTCATCCCCACGCCCGAATTCAGTTTCAATAATTTTGTTGATTGTAATATGGCTTCGGTTTGGGTGGGTGATAGCTTTCGGATCTTTCCTGGTAAGTATGGGGAGGATCCATTGTGGGGCGCGGCCGATGATTTGAAATACAGGGCTGCTACCTCGGTGGACAGTGTATTTCTCGCGAAGCCGGAACAGTTTGTTCGGCCACATTTGCCCCCGAATGCCCCCGTGGGTCAACCCGGCTTACATGGCGCCATCTGGTTCGAAACACTTTACCAGGACAGTACCGATACCAGCGGCAAAACTTTGTACGCACTTTATCACAATGAAAATTATCCGGAAACATTGCCATACGACAGTGCTTCGGGTATTGGTTACCGTGATATCGATTGGCCCCAGGGGCTAAAAGGCGCGGGCACCAAAACCGCTGTTTGCCGAATCGGCATCATGAAATCGACCGATGGGGGCAATAGTTGGGCCGACAAAGGCATCATTCTCGAAGACCTGCAACCCCGGCTCATCCTGCTGCCACACAATAACAGCATCAATTTTGCCGGTGGAGTAGGCGATCCTTCGGCCGTGGCCCAGGGCGACTACCTCTATATTTTTTACGGTGAATATGGCTATCCCGGTACTTACACGCGCACCAGTTACGACAGCCTCCTTGAATGGAGCGGACAATGCGTAAGCGTGGCTCGAATTGCCCTCAAAGACCTCGACCAACCGGTGGGCAAGGCCAGCAGGTGGGATGGGAAATCATTTTCCGCCGAAGGCAATGGCATCGGGAAGCCGGTAGCAGCGCTGCAAATTCCGGTGGCCAAGGGCGGCGGACCAACCTCCTCGGCCGCAGCAAAATACTATTGGGGGCCGTCTGTGAGTTGGAATGATTACCTGCACTGTTGGGTGATGTTGATGGCAAGGGCCGAAGGACCAAGTTGGAAGGGCAGCCAGGTGTATATATCCTTCAACCAACAGGCTGATTTGGGCAGTGCCGACCATGCCCAACAATGGAGCGAACCACAATTGCTGTTGGAAGTGCCGGGTCATACTGTGTGGTACCCATCGCTGCAACCATTGAATACCGTTGAAGACCGAAAAGCAGGTTACACCTCGGTGCGCTTGGGCAGAAAGGCCCGCCTGTTTTATAAACATTCAGATGAGGGGCGCTATCTGTCGAAATACCTGCTTGAATTCCAGTCGGCACAAAGCCGTTAACTTCGCGCTTCCATGAAGCAACTTTCGGTTATCAATAAATATTTCTGGAAATACCGCTGGCGGTTCTCTCTGGGGATATTGTTCATCGTGCTGTCGAACTACTTTCGGATACTGAGTCCGCAGATAACCGGCTATGTGATCGATGCGGTCGAACGACTCTTACCGGGTTATTCGCCCAAGCCCAATACCCATTCCTACGATCCCGCTGTGCGTCAATTGGTCGGTTTTACCAGCGATTTGCCTTTCAGTCAAATGTTGCTTACTTCCGGCCTGGTTTTACTAAGCACGGCCTTGCTCAGTGGGTTTTTTCTTTTCCTTACGCGGCAAACCATCATCGTGATGAGCCGTCACATCGAATTCGACCAGAAGAATGAAATCTATCAGCACTACCAATTGCTCGACCTGCGTTTTTACAAAGAAAATCGCACGGGCGACCTCATGAACCGGATTGCAGAGGATGTGAGCCGGGTGCGCATGTATACCGGTCCGGCGCTGATGTACTTTATCAACCTGGCCGTTACCATCGGGTTTAGTTTGTACTATATGTTCACCGCGAATGTAAAACTTACATTCATTGTGCTGGCGCCGCTGCCCTTGCTCGCGTTGACCATTTACTATGTGAACACCATTATCAACCGAAAAAGCGAGCGGATCCAACAATTGTTGTCCACGCTTACTACCACGGCGCAGGAATCCTATTCGGGCATCCGGGTGATCAAATCATTTGTGCAAGAAAAAGCCCAGGCAGATTATTTTGAAGAAAACAGCGAGGAATACCGGAACAGTTCCATCGGACTGGCAAAAATGGAAGCGATTTATTTTCCATCGATGGGTTTGATGATCGGCATTAGTACTTTGTTGACCATCCTGGTGGGTGGCATCTATGCCATGCAGCCCGGCGCTAATGTAACGTCGGGCACCCTGGCGGAGTTTGTGATGTATATCAATATCCTGACCTTTCCGGTGAGTGCTATTGGGTGGACGGCCAGTATGATCCAGCGGGCTATTGTGTCTCAACGACGCATCAACGAATTTTTGCAGATGCAGCCACGCATCATGCAGCCCGCCGCGCCACTATCGCCCCAACTGCACGGAAATATTGATTTCGATCAAGTCAATTTCACTTATGAGCATACCGGTATCCAGGCTTTCAAGAATTTTAATCTGCAAATAAAGCAGGGCGAAAAAGTGGCTTTGTTGGGTCGAACCGGCAGCGGAAAAACCACCCTGGCGCAGTTGCTGTTGCGCATGTACGATCCCATTACCGGTAGTATCAAACTGGAGGGCGTAGACCTAAAAGAGATGGACCTCAAACATTTGCGGCAGCAGGTGAGTTATGTGCCGCAGGATGTTTTCCTGTTCAGCGACAGCATACGAAACAATATTGCTTTTGGGATGGAAACGGTAGACGCCGCCGCGGTAGAGCAGGCGGCCAAGGCGGCCAGCATACACCAGGAGATAATGGGTTTTGCCGAGCAGTATGATACGATGATCGGGGAGCGGGGTGTGACGCTGAGCGGCGGACAAAAACAGCGGATCAGCATAGCGCGGGCCCTGCTGAAGAACCCCGATATCATTGTATTTGACGACTGTTTAAGTGCCGTAGATGCAAAAACAGAAAAGCAGATCATTGGCAACCTCGACACTTTTTTACGGAACAAAACCGCCATTATCATTACGCACCGCATTTTCTCCCTTTTCCAGTTTGACAAAATAATCGTGTTGGAAAACGGGCAGATTGCCGAAATGGGCACCCATGCTGAATTGATGGGCAATGGCGGGTATTATCAATATTTATTGGAACACCAGCAGGAAGAACCCGAAGAAGAACCGACCGAAAAAAGCTAGAGGTAAACACTTAGACCCCTAAGAAAGTTTTGTAAAATTTTGTGAATTGCTGAACAACTCCTTTATTTGCTTCTCTTAACTGACCGAAAATTACAAACTGTTAAAAATACAATTGTGGCGTACGATAACAATGACAAAAAGATGGAGAGTGTTTACAGCAAGCGGATCAGAGCGGGAAAACGCAGAACCTACTTCTTTGATGTACGTGCAACCAGAAGCAACGACTACTACCTGACGATCACCGAAAGCCGAAAGAAATTTGACGACAATGGCTACGATCGTCACAAAATCTTTTTATATAAAGAAGACTTCAATAAGTTTTTGAAAGCATTGACCGAGGCTGTTGATTATGTGAAAACAGACCTGATGCCCGATTTTGATTTTGATGCCTATAACCACGATAACCTCGACGAAAACGGTGAGTTCATTGACTCTCTACCAAGTGAGCACATCGCCAGCCAGGTTACACCTGCAGCACCTGTAACAGCAGCACCTACGCCGGCTCCCGAGCCTGTAGTAACGGCATCTGCTGTGCCACCTGCGGCTACCGACCACGAAGAGGTTGATAAGTGGTAATACCGAGACAGACCAATTGCTTAAAAGATTCAGCCTCCTTCGGGAGGCTTTATCTTTTAAATTTTACCTTTTCTCTGTTCTTCTCCGCAAATCGTTTGTCTTTTTTGTCACTCCTTTGTCATATTCTGTTAAATTTGCTGAAAATTTATCGCACGGATGAAATGGTCTGAATTCTTCACGTCGTCGATTGGAAAGAAATTCGTGATGTCCCTTACCGGTTTGTTCCTGATCGCTTTTTTGATAGTCCACGCCAGTATTAACGCCTGTATTTTCGCCGATCTACCCGTTTTTGATGCAAACGACAACGGCGAGATCTTCAACAAGGCCGCTCATTTCATGGGCGCTACCATCCTGATCCGGATACTGGAGTATGGCTTATTCCTCTTTTTCATATTGCATATCTACCAGGGTTACCTGTTAACCGTGCAGAACAAATCGAAAAGAAGTGTTGGTTATGCCGTCAACCTGGGCAACCGCGGCAGCAAATGGTACAGCCGCTCGATGGCATTACTCGGCACACTCATCCTGCTATTCCTGATTCTCCACCTGGGCCATTTTTGGGTAAAAGCCCGTTTCCTGCACAACCTGGCACCAGTTACTTATAATGGGGTGGAGATGCACGATATGTTTGCTGAAATGAAAATGGTTTTTGCACAACCTTGGGTGGTGATTGTGTACGTGCTGGGTTGTATTTCCCTGGCCTATCACCTGGCGCATGGCTTCCAGAGTGCCTTTCGCACGCTGGGTGTTCACAACAACCGCTACAATATCATCCTGACCTCTTTGGGCTATGGCTTTGCCATCATTGTTCCACTGGTGTTTGCACTGATGCCCATTGCTATGTACCTGGGCTGGGTTGCTTGATTATTAAATCCTGATTTATCCGCATATGCTCAACTCTAAAATTCCATCGGGACCGTTGGCTGAGAAATGGACAGAATTCAAGGGTCACTGTAAACTGGTGAATCCCGCGAATAAAAGAAAGCTTGAAATCATTGTAGTGGGCACAGGCCTGGCTGGCGCTTCGGCGGCCTCTTCGCTTGGTGAACTGGGGTATAAGGTGAAAGCCTTTTGCTTCCAGGATTCTCCCCGTCGCGCGCACAGTATCGCCGCACAAGGCGGTATCAATGCTGCCAAAAATTACCAGAACGACGGTGATTCTGTATTCCGTCTTTTTTATGATACCATCAAGGGGGGCGACTACCGGGCGCGCGAAGCCAACGTGCATCGCCTTGCTGAAGTAAGTGGGAATATTATTGACCAGTGCGTAGCTGCCGGTGTTCCTTTTGCCCGTGAATATGGCGGTTTGCTGAGCAACCGTTCATTTGGTGGAACGCAGGTGCAGCGTACATTCTATGCCGCCGGACAAACAGGCCAGCAATTGTTGATCGGCGCTTACCAAAGTCTTGAACGCCAGGTGGCCTTGGGCAATGTGGACATGTATGCCCGCCACGAAATGCTTGATATCGTGATCATCGATGGAAAAGCGCGTGGTATCATCGCTCGTAATTTAGTAACCGGTAAATTGGAACGCCATTTCGGTCACGCCATCTTGTTGTGCACTGGTGGCTATGGCAACGTGTTTTATTTGTCGACCAATGCCATGGGCAGCAATGTAACCGCCGCCTGGAAAGCCCACCTGAAAGGCGCTTATTTTGGCAATCCTTGCTTTACGCAGATTCACCCCACCTGTATTCCGGTGAGTGGCGACCACCAGAGCAAGCTGACCCTGATGTCAGAATCACTGCGCAACGATGGACGCATCTGGGTACCCAAAAAACAAAACGACAACCGTCGACCCAACGAAATACCCGAAGAAGAACGCGATTATTACCTTGAAAGAAGGTATCCTGCCTTTGGTAACCTCGTACCGCGCGATGTGGCCAGCCGTGCCGCCAAAGAGCGTTGCGATGCTGGTTATGGCGTGGGTAGTTCCAAACAGGCGGTGTACCTCGACTATGCCGATGCCATCCACCGGTACGGTAAAGGCGAAGTGAATAAACGCAACCTGCACAATGTAAGCGAAGAAGAAGTGGTGAAGTTGGGCAAGGAAGTGGTGAAAGAGAAATACGGCAACCTTTTCGATATGTACGAAAAGATCACCGGTGAGAATCCCTATGAAGTGCCCATGCGGATCTATCCCGCGGTTCACTACACCATGGGCGGTTTGTGGGTGGACTACGAGCTGATGACGACGGTGGTGGGTTTGTATTGCCTGGGTGAAGCCAATTTCAGCGACCACGGGGCCAACCGCCTCGGAGCTTCTGCGCTGATGCAGGGCCTGGCCGATGGTTATTTTGTGATTCCGTATACCATGGGTAATTACCTGGCGGATGATATCATGACCAAGGCAATTCCAACCGATCACCCGGCGTTTGTGGAAGCAGAAAAAGCGGTGGCCGATCGAATCAACCGACTGATGAATATCAAGGGCAAGCAAACCGTGGAGAGCATGCACAAGCGCCTCGGCAAGATCATGTGGGAGAAATGTGGCATGGCGCGCAATGAAGCTGGTCTCAAAGAAGCGATTGTTGAAATACAGGCATTGAAGAAAGAGTTTTGGCGTGATATCCGGATACCGGGCAGCATTGAAGAGATGAATCCCGAGTTGGACAAAGCCAATCGCGTGGCCGACTTCATTGAACTCGGCGAACTGATGTGCCTCGACGCATTGAACCGGCGGGAAAGTTGCGGCGGCCATTTTCGCGAAGAGAGCCAGACCGAAGAAGGCGAAGCAAAACGGAACGACGAAGAGTTTTCCTATGTGGCAGCCTGGCAGTATGCGGGCGAACACCAATGGCAATTACACAAAGAAGCATTGAATTTTGAAGTGGCGAAACCCACCCAGCGTTCATACAAATAATACACTATGTCTAGCAATAATTTGAACCTTACCCTCAAGGTCTGGAAGCAAAAGAACAGTCAGGATAAAGGCCAATTCGAAACCTACCAGGTGAAGGATATTTCGGATGAAATGTCGTTCCTCGAAATGTTTGACGTATTGAATGAAAAGCTGATCGCCGAAGGAAAAGAGCCGGTTACCTTCGACCACGACTGCCGCGAGGGCATCTGTGGCGCCTGCTCGATGTATATCGATGGAAAGCCCCATGGTCCCTGGCTCGCCAACACGGTTTGCCAGCTGCACATGCGCGCGTACAAAGACGGCGATACCGTTACCGTTGAACCCTGGCGTGCCAATGCCTTTCCGGTGATTAAAGACCTGATGGTAGATCGCTCGGCATTTGATCGCATTATACAAGCGGGTGGTTATATATCGGTAAATACAGGTAACGCACAGGATGCCAATAATATACCTATCGAAAAACAATTGGCAGATGACTCTTTTGCTGCCGCTGCCTGCATTGGATGTGGCGCCTGTGTAGCCGCTTGTAAAAACAGTTCGGCCATGCTTTTCCTATCGGCCAAGGTTAGTCACCTCGCCTTATTGCCCCAGGGTGCCATTGAGCGTAAAACCCGGGTATTGAACATGATTGCGCAGATGGACGCCGAAGGATTTGGTGCCTGCACCAATACCGGTGCCTGCGAAGCGGTTTGTCCCAAGGAGATTTCGCTAACGAATATTGCTCGGTTGAACCAGGAATATTTGCTTGCGGGACTTACAGCAGAGAAGTGATTACTTCCGAAAAGCAAGCAAGAGTTTAAGGTTTCATGTTTAAAGTTTAAGGTTGCTGCCGCGTGCGGGGTTTGTTGCGTATCTGTGGTATTGGCAGGAGGTTGCAGGATAGGTTTTGTTGTTGGCAGCATTTGGTGGGATAGAAGTTGTATGGGTTGTTTTCCATCGAATGCTTTCGCAGGCAAGCATGCTATTTAAATCCGATACGGGCATATTGCGCCCGCAGGCTGTCGCTGTCTAGTGTGCTTACAGAAATGATTTTACCCGTTTTGCAAATACATGCACTGCATACTTCAGGCGTGCCGGTAAGATCGATTCGAAGCGATGCAGTATAAAGTCCCTTTGCATGCAGGTATTTGGCAACTTCCACCAAAGTTGAACTGTCAGTTGTGCCCGCAGTCCAGGGATCGCTGCAAAATGTTTGGTGGTAAGAAAGCGTGATATACTTGTCAGCGATCATTTCCGTCTTTCTGCAGGCAGCCGTTGAAATAATTGCTAGTAATCCGTATATAATTTTATTCATGCAGCAGCTTTATTTATGTAGCAGCAGATTTATTTCAGGTGCAATTGAATTCGAAACAGTTTTAAATATGTCAGGCATTATTAAACATGTCAGACATTATTAAACTTGTATACGTTGCTTGAACACCCCATCAACCACCTGTCTGTGCACATAGGAGTGCCAATTTACCCGACCATCCGGCACGCTTAGATCCACTTTAGCCGCCTTTCAGCCGTGCGTTTATCTGTTCCCTTCTCGCCCGCGGAGCAACCTTAAACCTTAAACCTTACACTTAAAACCTTTTTCTCCGATAGGCTTTTCTCGTTGCTTTTTTTTACTTTTGCGCCTCGGCAAAACTCCACTTTACATGATTTCTGTTAATAATGTGACGCTGTCGTTCGGCAAGCGGGTACTGTTTGATGAGGTTAACCTGAATTTTACCAAGGGCAACTGTTACGGGGTAATAGGTGCTAATGGAGCGGGTAAATCTACCTTTTTGAAGATTTTATCGGGCGAAATTGAGCCTACCAAGGGTTCGGTAAGCATTACGCCTGGCGAAAGGTTGGCGGTATTGAAGCAGAACCATTTTGCGTACGACGATGTAACGGTGCTGAACACCGTGCTGATGGGGCACCAGAAAATGTGGGAAGTGATGCTCGAGAAAGATGCCATCTATGCCAAAGATGATTTTACCGAAGAAGATGGCATGCGCGCGGGAGAACTGGAAGCAGAATTCGGTGAAATGGGCGGCTATACCGCCGAAAGTGATGCGGGCTCCATGCTCAGTGAACTAGGTGTGCCGGAGCAATTCCACCAAAGCTTGCTCAAAGACATCCCGGGAAACCTGAAAGTGCGGGTACTACTGGCACAGGCGATTTTTGGTAACCCCGATATCCTGCTGTTGGACGAACCGACCAACGGACTCGATATTGAAACCATCAGTTGGTTGGAAAACTTCCTGGCCGATTACGAGAATGTGGTGTTGGTGGTATCGCACGACCGTCACTTTCTCGATGCCGTGTGTACCCATGTGGCCGATGTAGACCGTGGCAAGATCAAGATCTTTACCGGTAACTACACGTTCTGGTACGAGAGCTCACAATTGATGAGCCGCCAGATCAACGATAAGAACAAAAAGACCGAAGAGAAGCGCGCGGCCCTGATGGAATTCATCGCCCGATTCAGTGCCAATGCCTCTAAATCCAAGCAGGCTACCAGCCGTAAAAAAGCCCTCGAAAAACTCACCATCGAAGAAATCGAACCCTCCAATCGTCGTTACCCTGGCATCATTTTCCAGCCGCAACGCGAAGTGGGTAACCAAATCCTGAACGTAGAGAAACTGGCTTCTTCAGTCGACGGGCGCCTGCTCTTCGACAAGGTAACTTTCAGCGTGAACAAGGGTGATAAGATTGCCTTCCTCAGTAAAGACCCCCTGGCTGTCACCAATTTCTTCGAAATAATTACCGACCATAAAAAAGCCGATAAAGGCCAGTATGAGTGGGGAACCACCATTACATCGGCATATTTACCCTTGGAAAACAACGAGTTTTTCACCAGCAACCTCAACCTGCTCGATTGGCTTCGCCAATATGTGCCCGCCTACGTGACCGATGCCGACGAACCCTTTTTACGCGGCTTTCTCGGTAAAATGTTGTTCAGCGGCGATGATATCATGAAGAAAACAAATGTACTGAGCGGAGGTGAAAAAGTGCGTTGCATGCTCAGTCGCATGATGCTGCAACAGCCCAACCTCGTGATACTTGACCAGCCGACCAACCACCTCGACCTGGAAAGCATCCAGAGCTTCAACGAAGGCTGCCAAAACTTTCCCGGCATCGTACTGATGACCTCCCATGACCACACATTTATTGAAACCGTGGCCAACCGGATCATTGAACTGACACCAAACGGCATCATCGATCGACTGATGACATTCGATGAATACCTGTCAGATGAGCGCGTAAAAAATCTCAAAGCAGAAATGTACAATAGCAAGGTGACTGCCTAAGCTCTTTGCGCCTGCTTACCGCGAGCGGCTCGGCAGTCGATAGGTGATGCCGGTGTTGAATGCTGCCAAATAGCGTGCCCCATAAATCTGGAAATAAAAACCCACGGGATCGCGGTTGATATGAATGGTGTTTCTAACGATGATCTGCGTTGACTTTCCATCATCGTTGTAATTATTATTATTACTACCCGGAAAGTAATAACTATCGTTGTACGGCACGCGGTTGAAATTGGTGCCCACCGCAAACTGGTAGCCAAATTTCGCCCCAGATCGACGGCGACGGAAAACCATTTCAGTGGTCAGGAAATACATATCCTGTAACCGACGCCGGTCAACATACGCCATCAGAGTATCTGGAACAGTTTTTCGGTAATCATAATACCGCCCACTTTCCATTCCCCAACTGCCTTCAAGACCAATCACCCGCCAATCGAAATTAGCCGCAACCGGTATGGCGAAATTGGCACCGGCAGCGATTGCGCCAGAAAAAACAAAATTGGAGCGCCGCTTCGGGTACTGGTTGCCCTGCGCATCAAAAACGGGCTCACCATAGGCATCGAAGTTATAGGCGCCGGCATTGAGCTGCAAGCCGCCATAATATTGGAACTGGCCCGCCCTGCCGGCATGGTGAAATTTGAACTGACCCATCTGCACATTGTCCGCCAGGTCTTCACCCATCGCACTGAATGAACCCGAAAAAGAAATATAATTCGCGTGCTGAAAGGTATCTGACTGCGACGGCTGAATGTGGTAATTACTCTGGATGGTAGGAAGCGGGCTAATGGCCACACGTCCGGAACCGGAGCAGGCCGCCAAACACAGGGCAATCGATGCGAGGGCCAGGTATTGAGGGGTGGATGCGGTTTTCATGCCTTCATTGACAATGAAGGGCTTGTGATCGCTGCATGCCCCAAAAGCGCAATAATCAGCTTATTTTCGCGCTTTAGCAGAAACCGGTCTATTGGGAAAATGGCTGCTGATAATATCGTTGATCGTACTGGCGATGGGCAGCGCCCACGCCCAGCAGCCTGCTAATGCCCCCGCCCAACAGCCGGCAACTACCCCAGAGCGACCTCTTTCCAATCTTCGCAAAAAAATGTTGCAAGTCCATGCTGGTCTAACGGTGGTAGATAGTGCCAGCCTGGTACCTGGCAGTTTTTATATGCCCGGTATCCCGACACATTGGTACACGGTCGACTGGCTGAATGGGACCATCTACTGGCAACAACCGCCGCCGGTTGATTCTGTCGAGATCCGCTACCGGATTTTAGGCAGCCGGTTGAATGCGAATCGTCGGCAACTCGATTTCGACAGCCTGGTGAACAGTTATGTTTCGCAAACCGATTTGCGCGGCGCTCTCGGCACGCCGGTATCAAACGCCGACTTTTTCAATTTTGGCAATATCACTTACAATGGAAGTTTTGGTCGCGGTATCGCTTTCGGCAATGCCCAGGATGCCGTGGTTAGTTCCAACCTCAACCTGCAGATTGCCGGTTACCTGGCCGACAGCATTGAAATTGCCGCAGCCATCACAGATAATAATATTCCGATACAACCCGATGGCACCACCCAGCAACTGAATGAATTTGATCGCATCTTTTTGCAGTTCAAAAAAAAGACCTGGGCCCTAAGTCTTGGTGATATCGACCTGAGGCAGAACAAAAACTATTTCCTGCATTTTTATAAACGATTGCAGGGCGCCAGCTTCGAAACGCGCACCGAAATCGCTCCCGGCATTAGCAGTAATACTATTTTCAGCGGATCAATCGCGAAAGGAAAATTTACCCGCAATGTTTTCGACGGACTCGAAGGCAACCAAGGGCCATACCGGTTGATCGGTGCCAATGATGAATTGTATTTCGTGGTGCTGGCAGGCACCGAGCGGGTATATATTGATGGTGAATTGTTACAACGTGGTGAAGACCGCGACTATGTGATCAATTACAATACAGCCGAGATAACGTTTACGCCTAAACGAATGATCTCGAAAGACAAACGTATTCAGGTAGAATTTGAATATGCCGACCGAAACTACCTCAATACAAATATGTATCTGGCCAATGAAACCAGCCTCGGCAGCAAATTTAAATTGCGCTTGGGTGTGTTCTCCAACCAGGATGCGAAGAATTCACCGATCAACCAAAGCCTTGATGCGAATTCAAAACGTTTTCTGGCAGGTATTGGCGACAGTATAACGCATGCATTTTATCCCGTGGCCAACCGCGATACTTTTTCCAGTACACGTATCATGTACAAAAAAGTGGAAGTAAATACGGGCAGTGGTACCGATTCAATTTATGTGTATTCTACCAGTGCCGACAGCGCTTTTTATTATCTCTCCTTTGTAGACGTGGGTGTGGGCAAAGGCAATTATGTGCCGGCAGAAACGGCAGCAAATGGAAAGGTGTACCAATGGGTAGCGCCGGTAAACGGTGTGCCCCAAGGTCAATACGAACCAGCTACTTTTCTGGTAACACCCAAACTCCAACAGGTACTATCCATTGGGGGCGATTACCTGGTCAGCAACCGCACCAGCATGAGTGCCGATGTGGGCATGAGCCGCTATGATGTCAACACTTTTTCGAATCTCCAAAAAGGCAATGATCGCGGATTGGCAGCAAAACTCCAGGCGAAGCATATCATCCCCCTACAAAAATCAAAACAGTTACAAGCGGATGGATCAATAGAATGGGTAGAAGCCAGTTTCAAACCATTGGAACGTTTGCGCAACGTGGAGTTCACGCGCGATTGGGGATTGGCGCTGGTGGTGAAACCCGCCGATGAAACCATGTTTTCTGCCGGTGCCGAGCTCACAGATGCCAATAGCAAAATCAGGTACCAACTCACCGGCTACAACAGGAGTGATGGCTTTAACGGTATTAGAAACAGCATCAGTCAACAGTTGGATAAACGTGGTTGGAAATTCAACAATACCATCAGCCTGACCAACGCCAATAGCAACACCGATAAAGGTTATTTTTTCCGGCCAAGTTTCGATGTTTCGCGCCGATTGGAAAAATGGCACAACTATACCGTGGGGGCAAATTATTCATTGGAGCAAAACATCGCCCGGTATAAATTCGCCGATTCAGTAACGCCCTACAGTTTTTCTTTTGATATCATGAAATTTTACTTGCAGTCCGACGATCGAAAATCGGATAAGTGGGGCATCAGTTACTATACCCGTTCAGACCAATATCCCATCGGCGCCAAAATGTTGCGAACCGATCGCAGCCAGAATATTTCTGTAACCACTGAGCTGCTTTCGAACCAGGCACACCAGGTACGACTGAATGCTACGTATCGGGTGTTGAAAGTATTTGAAAAAACAAGCATCAATAGCAATTCAGACAAGAGCCTGCTGGGCCGCGTAGAATATGCGGTGAACGAATGGAAAGGAATGCTCACTGGCAATATGCTGTATGAACTCGGGGCAGGGCAGGAGCAGAAAAGAGATTATGCCTTTTTGGAAGTGCCGGCTGGACAAGGTGAATATGCCTGGTTTGACTATAACAATGACGGCATTCAGCAGTTGAATGAATTTGAAATTGCACAGTTTGCCGACCAGAAAAAATTCATCCGCATATACACGCCGACCAACGAATTTGTGAAGGCGAGCTATAATAGTTTTAACTATAGCCTGATGTTGAGTCCGCGGAACGCCATCAACCTGAAAACAGCCAACAAATGGCAACGCTTCGCTGCGCGACTTACCCTGCAATCTTCTCTACAACTGAATCGCAAACAAGTGTATGATGGCTTTACGCAATTCAATCCCTTCAGCAAATCTTTGGGCGATACATCCCTGATTTCATTGACCAGTATTTGGGTGAATAGTTTTGCTTATCGCAGTACGAGTACGGTATGGGGATTTGACATCAGCAATACCCGCAACCGGGGGAAATTGTTGTTGACCTATGGTTTGGAAGGAAGGGCGCAGAGCGACTGGAAGCTTCGCACCCGTTGGAATATAAACCGGAAAATGACGGTGGAAACCATTGAACGCATTGGCAAAAACAGTCTCGAAACGGCCAACGCGCAATTCGACAACCGCAATTACGATATTGATTTTTCGTCGGTTGAACCGAGGTTGACTTTTAGCCAGAACAGCAATTTCAGTGCATCGACCGGTTATCGGTACACCGCTCGTAAAAACACCAAAGGGGGCCTGGAAAAATACCATTCGCATGCAATCGACGCAAGGGTAAAATACAATATGCTGCAAAGCGCTGTCATCGAGGCAAAATTCACCTACAATAGTATCAGCTATCCCTATGCTACAAACAGCACCGTTAGTTATATCATGCTGGATGGTCTGCAGCCGGGCAAGAATTTCTTGTGGACCCTGGATTTGACCAAACGACTGGGCAGAAACCTCGAAATGTCGATCCAATACGAGGGTAGAAAGCCCGGCGACACGCGTATTATTCATATTGGCCGCGCCAGTTTACGCGCTATCCTTTAACCAAATTTTAAATAAACGCACCGTACATTTGCAGCATTCAAAACTGTATTATGAAAAGAATCTTTTTGTTAGTAGTATGTGTGAGCGCGTTTGCGCTGGCGAGCAATGCGCAGGATGGTAACGGCTATGACCGTGGCATTGGTATTCGCCTGAGTTCCGGTTATTATGACCTTGCATCGGTTTCATACAAAACATTTATCTCAACACATGGTGCGCTGGAATTGAACCTGGGTATTCGTCCGCACGATTATGGTGATGTAAAGTGGGCTACCCTTGCTTTTTCGGCCGCTTACCAACACCATTTTCCCATTAAGCCGGTGCCTGGCCTGCAATGGTATATTGGCGGTGGTGTGAGTGCGTACAACTCCTTTTCGAATAAAGACTATTACCGTGGCTTCGGCCTGGGCTTGTTCCCAACAGGCGGTGTTGATTATAAATTCGGCAACATTCCGTTGAATGTATCTGCTGATTTTCGTCCCACTTTCGGCCTGATCGATCCTTATGATGGTCCCGATTACGGCGGCTGGAAATACCGTTCGGTAGATGGTGGTAATGTTGGCGTATCTGCCCGCTATACCTTTTAAACAATATTGAATTTTTTAGAAGCCGGTTCTGCCAAGAGCCGGCTTTTTTATTGCCTGTGAAAATATACAGTAGTTTGCAGGTAAATCGCCAGTTCAAATGCCAGTCAGATTGCTGCTCAAACTAGTCTTGTTCATTGCTGTTTTCCCGTTTGCGATATCCGCCCAAAAGCCCGCCGTACAATTTCAATTGGGCTTTGACAGTGCAACGCAACATCGCTTATCGGTTCACATGGATTTCCAAGTGAAAAACGAGGGTGATTATACCGACCTGGTGATGCCTCGCTGGATGCCCGGTTATTACCAGCTCATGGACTATCCTGAAAATGTGTCGGCCTTTGCGGCCATGGATAAAGACGGCAAGCCATTGCGATGGGAGAAGGCAGATGTCAATACCTGGCGAGTGTATAAAACCGGCAAACCGGTGATCACGGTTACCTACAGTGTGCTGGCCACGCGCAATTTCGTGGCGAACCCGCTGGTGGACAGTGCCCATGCTTTCCTTGCGCCGCCCGGCATTTATCTGCACGAAGAAAATCAATTGCAACAGCCGGTTGCCGTTCATGTGCTGATGCCGGCCGGATGGAAGCATATTGCCACCGGTCTCGACCAGGATGCTGCAGGAAAATTGATCGCGCCCGATTATGATGTATTGTATGATTCACCCGTGCTACTCGGCAACCTCGATTCATTTCCTGTTTTCACGGTGAAAGGCATTCCACATTATTTCATGGCCTATCAACCCGGTGCTACCAATGGCGCTGCCCTTATGAAAGATTTGAAAAAAATAGTGGAGAAAGCAACCGATATGATGGGTGTGATTCCTTACAAAAAATATGTTTTTCTGGGAATTGGTGCTGGTCGGGGTGGCATTGAACACCTGAACTCGGCTGCTGTTGGTTTTACGGGCGATGGCTATAATACGGAGGCTGGTCGTCAGCAACTGCTGTCGTTTCTTGCGCACGAATATTTTCACCACTACAATGCCAAGCGGATTCGACCCATTGAATTGGGCCCTTTTGATTATAACCAGGAAAACCGCACCAGACTATTATGGGTGGCCGAGGGCATCACTTCTTATTATGATGAGTTGTTGCTTTGTCGAGCGGGTTTAACCACGCCTGAGCAGCTCGTAGAAAGCCTGCGACATTCTTTGCAAGCGTATGAATCGGGGCCGGGTCGTTTGTTTCAATCGGTGAGCCAGGCCAGTTATGATACCTGGAGTGATGGTCCCTTTGGTCGCACCGGCGATGTAGTTAATAAAACCATTTCTTTCTACGACAAGGGTCCGGTTCTGGGTTGGATGCTTGATTGGCGCATTCGGCATATGACCCAAAACAAACGCAGTCTTGACGATGTCATGCGGCTGCTTTATCATCGCTATTATGAAAAAGGCCGCGGGTACACCGAAGCTGAATTCCGATCTGGTTGCGAAGAAATAGCCGGGAGAGATCTCTCAGATTTCTTTGCCTATGTGTACACGGTAGAAACGCCCAACTACCCGCGTTATCTGGGCTATGGTGGATTGTTGATTGATACCAGTTGGCAAAAACAGCCGGGTGGCTGGCTTGGTTTTTCGGGCGCCGAAAAAAATGATACGCTGCGCGTCACCCATATTTCAACAGCCTCGCCTGCCTGGAAAGCCGGTCTGTTGCCGGGCACAGCTATCCTGCGCATCAACGACCAAAGAGCAAGTACTGCGTTGTTGCAGTCTTTGTTGATGACTGCTACTGAAAAACAAATTATTCAGTTGGATACCTGGCACAAAGGCCAGTTGAAACGACTGTCGATGCAAGTAGCAACGGGAAAAATCCAGCCTTTTACCATTTCTAAAAATCAACAAGCCAGCAACTTGGCCAAACAGATATTTGCTTCCTGGGCGAGCGGTAAATGACCAAAAATCCTGTTTTTGTGGTATAGACATCGATAACAGTGCTGCGTTTCGTTTGCTCAGGTTGAATTGACCTGGGCGCCAAAAGCAAAGGCCGTCTCTGTTGCAGAGACGGCCTTCGTTTATTAAGATGGGTGATTCGATTAACCGAACAGTCCGCCTTTTTTCAGTTCACGAGTTCCTTCACCGATTTTGAAACCATTGTGATAGATCTCGATTTTGTAGTTACCTTTTTGGAAACGCTCAGGCTGCTTAAGGGCAAATTCAACGGCAGTTTTCTTAGCGGTTTCGATGGTTACAGGCACTTTAGCAGTGAAAGATTTGTCACCATCTTCGCGGGTAGTGAAAGTACCTGAAGCCAGGGCATCTTGCGAAACAACTTTGCCATCAGGGCCAGTTACTACTACATATACATCAGTTGCGCCAGCGGGAGCAATACGGTTGTCAACATCGAAAGAAACAACCAGTTTGTCCACTTTCTTAGCTGAAGTAGTTACTTTCTCTTTACCGTTGCCTTTTTCTTTTACGGGCGTAACAGCGATATTGTAAGCATTCAGGGTAGAAGCGATATCAACTGTTTTTTCCAGTTCCTGCTTGGCAGAAGTGGTAGTTGCGAGGTCAGAAGTCAACTGTGTAGTCTTACCTTTTTCGGCAGTAAGATCGGTGTTCAGTTGGGTGTTCTCCGTAGTCAGACGGGCAACTTCCTGCTCCAGTCCGGCAACTTTCTCATTGAGGGTATTGATGAGGTCTTTCGCACGCTTCAATTCAGCGGCAGTAGCATTCTTTTTGTTCAGGATGCTGCGGATTTCACCTTTCAGTTTGGTGATTTCGCTGTTGCGCTCAGTCAGTTTACCTTCCAGCGCGTTGTTGCTGCCGGTAACTGAATCAAGGCGTGACAGAGAAGCATCAAAATTGCGCTGCAATTCAGTTTTCTCGTCGGTTACTTGGGCGATAGTGGCTTCTTTTTGCTGAATGGTTTGCTCATTCTTATTGTTGTTCCACAAAAGATAGCCCCATGTACCAAGAAGACCAGCCGCCAACAAGGCGATGATAAGACCTTTGTAGTCTTTTTTTGGTTCCTGGGTAGGCGTTGCTGAAGGATAATTAGAAGTACTCATTTGGTATTTGTTTTACAGAATTTAAAAATGGATAATTTGGCTTTTTAGCCGGTTTTACCGTCCGACCCTATGCCCCTTTCGAAAACCGTGCCAGAAAATGCATTCAACCTGCTTGCCAATTGCCAAAATCCGCTCAAATGCAGGCTGGACGCGGGTTTATTTTTTTAAGAATCTTTGGTTTATTATTGCATCCCGAACGCAAAAGCATGTCTGTAGAAACCATTTTGGACGACTGGAAAAAGAAAAAATTCAAACCCGTTTACTGGTTTGAAGGGGAGGAGGACTATTATATCGACAAACTGACAAAGTATGCGGAAACCAGTATTTTGTCGGAAGCCGAAGCGGGTTTCAACCTGACCGTATTTTATGGTCGCGAAGCAAACTGGGCCGATATCGTCAACGCCTGCATGCGATACCCCATGTTTTCAGAAAACCAGGTGGTTTTGCTGAAAGAGGCCCAGCAGATGAAAGACATCGACAAGCTCGAAGCCTATATTGCAAAACCCTTGCCTTCTACCGTTTTTGTGGTGGCGCACAAAGAGAAGAAGGTGGATGGCCGTAGTAAACTGGCCAAGCTGCTAAAAGACAAAACCGAATTGCTGCAAACCAAAAAAATGTATGACAACCAGCTCCCCGCCTGGACGGAAAAGCTGGTGCATGCTAAAGGTTTCCAGATCAACCAAAAAGCCTTGCTGCTCTTGGTTGACCATATTGGCAACGACCTCAGTCGTATCGACAACGAGATCGATAAGCTCCTGCTTAACCTGGGTGATCGCAAACAGATCACCGAAGATGATATCGAAAAATTTGTCGGCGTCAGCAAAGACTTCAATGTATTCGAATTGCAGGATGCCATCGCCCGGAAAGACCTGGCCAAAGCAGTCAGGATCATCCATTATTTTGAAAGCAATCCCAAAGCGGGGCCCATTCAACTCGTTCTGCCCTCCCTGTATAACTTCTTCAGTAAGGTTTTTCAATTGTTCGGTACCAACCTGCGCGACGAAAAAGCCGCCGCCGCAGCCACCGGCATTTCTCCCTTTTTCATCAAGGATTATATCGCCGCCGCCAGCCGTTTTGATTATGAAGGCGTGGAGCGGATTCTTTTGCTGCTGCATGAGTACAATTTGAAAGCGGTAGGGGTGAATAATGCGGGTGCGGGCGATGGGGCGCTGATGCGCGAAATGGTGGGGAAGATGATTTTGTAATGGAGAGATCCCGGAGGTGTTCTGTTGCTTGCAGAGCGGTTTTTGTTGCTCGCGGTAATTTTTGTTGCTCGCGGTAATTTTTGTTTCTCGCGGTGGTGTTTTCTGTTTCACGCAGTGATGTTTTTTGTTTCCGCAATGCTTTTTCACGCAGAGTTTTGTTTCACGCAGAGACCGCGGAGGGACAGAGATTTTTTGTTTTTTTACTCTTCCTTGGTGGCTGGTTAAGGGTGCGAGTTCTGGTAGGGGTACGAGTTTTTGTTGCGGCGTTTATTTCTGGCAATTGCGGATGTTTCTGGTAGAAATATTTGTTTCACGCAGGGTTTTGTTTCTCGCAGAGAACGCGGAGGGACAGAGATTTTTTGTTTTTTTTTCTTCCTTGGTGGCTGGTTAAGGGTGCGAGTTCTGGTAGGGGTACGAGTTTTAGTTGCGGCGTTTATTTCTGGCAATTGCGGTTGTTTCCTGTAGAAAATTTTGATTCAAACAGAGTTTTTTTTCGCGCAGAGTTTTTTTTCGCGCAGAGAGCGCGGAGGGACGGAGATTTTTTGTTTGTGGTGGATGTAGTTATTTTCAAATTTGGTATTTGTTCGTTGGTGGCCGTTATTGTAGGCTGGCTTTAGATGAGAAAATGCTTTTATGCTCACAGCAAAACGTATGACTTATTAAGCAGTTAATGCCTAATCAAGCAGTATATACTTTAATAAGCAGTTTATACCCTAGTAAGCAGCTAATGCTTATAAAACAGTTTATACCTAATCAAGCAGATTTTACTCTATTAAGCAGTTAATTTCTAATCAAGCAGTTTATACTTTAATAAGCAGTTTATACCCTAGTAAGCAGCTAATGCTTATAAAACAGTTCATGCCGTGTTAAGCAATTTATCCTCTATAAAGAGTGTATCCCCAATAAAGATGGTGGTGTCGTGTATAGACTTTGTGATCTATTCACTCCATCGACGAGGTTTGTTTTTATGAAAAGATATTGCTTACTCGCAGCGAGTCAGGTTTCAAATCAGTTCGTTTATTGCTTGAATCGCACACAGAGGAACAGCGCTTTTTATAAATAATATCTCTGTTCCTCCGCGCTCTCTGCGAGAAAAAAAACTCTACGAGAAAAAAAACTCTGCGAGAAAAAAACTCCGTGAGAAACAAAACTCTGCGTGAAAAAGCATTACGAGAACCAAAAACTTTGCGAGAAACAAAAGCGGTCTCAGCGCGAAACAAAAAATCTCAGTGCGAAAGAGCGGCCTTGGCGGTCTCTTCATCCGAACGGAGCTGCGCCACCAGCGCCGGCAGCCCCTCAAACTTTTTCTCGGCCCGCAACCAGGCTACGAGCGTAACCTGCAGGCACTCGCCATAGATGTCTTCGGTGAAATCGAAAATATGCACTTCGATGACGCGGGTGAGTCCGTCGACCGTAGGCCGCACGCCGATATTCATCATGCCGCCATAATAGAACAATTCGCCGCTGATCGGGTGCTTCCGCCGAACATGCACGGCATATACCCCATTGCCGGGAATGAGTTTTTCGTTGTCGGTTAATTGCAGGTTGGCGGTGGGGTAGCCGATGGTGCGACCAAGCTGGTTGCCTTTCACCACGATGCCCTCAAAGAAATAGGGGTAGCCCAGCAGGGAGGCGGCGAGTTGCACATCGCCTTTTAACAGGGCCTGGCGGATGCGGGTAGAACTGATGGAGGCTTCTTCGAGGGCGCGGGCAGGAATTTCCATCAGTTGAAAATCGCCGGCCGCGGCATACTTTTCCAGCAGGGTGAAATCGCCCGAACGACCCTTGCCAAAACGATGGTCATAGCCGATGATCAGGGTATGCGGTTTGAAATAGCGGATGAGGAAATCTTTGACATAGGCATCGGGCGATTGCCCGGCGAAGTCGGGCGTAAATGGCACCACCACCAGGTGATCGATGCCGCGGTCACGCAGCAATTCAATTTTTTCAGGCAGGCTGCTCAGCAATTGTACGGTCTGTTCAGCATTGCCCACAATGCGCCGGGGATGCGGATGAAATGTGATGATCACCGTTTCGCCCCCTGCGGCCCGCGCTGCCGCCTTCATTTGGTCGATAATGCTGCAATGCCCCAAATGAACGCCGTCGAACGTGCCAATCGTCACCACCGCGTTTTTAAATTCGGGCAAATGACCAATATGTCTATGAACCTGCATGGCCGCAAAACTAAATGTTAAGTACACACCGCAAACTTTAAACCTTCGTATCTTTGCGGCCGATGAGCTTATATTCCAAGCGGGGCGTCAGCGCCCAAAAAGAGGAGGTTCACAAAGCCACTGAAAAACTCGACCAGGGACTGTTTCCCAATGCTTTCTGTAAAATTTATCCCGATTACCTGGGCGGCGACGCCAACTGGGTGAACCTGATGCATGCCGACGGGGCGGGTACCAAGAGTATTTTGGCCTATCTCTACTGGAAAGAAACCGGCGACCTATCGGTGTGGAAAGGCATCGCGCAAGATGCCATCGTCATGAATATCGACGACCTGCTTTGTGTGGGCATCCACGACAACCTGCTTTTTAGTTCTACCATCGATCGCAATAAACGCCTGATCCCCGGTGAGGTACTGGAAGCCGTGATTTCCGGCACCCAGGAATTCTTCGACCAAATGAAGGGCTATGGGGTGCATATTCATTATCTCGGCGGCGAAACAGCCGATGTGGGCGATGTGGTTCGCAGCATGGCGGTAAATGGTACCATGACGGCCCGCTGGCCCAAGAACCGGCTGGTGACCAACGACAAAATCCAACCGGGCGACGTCATTGTCGGTTTCGCCAGCAGTGGCCAAACACATTACGAAAATTCATATAATAGCGGTATCGGCAGCAATGGCCTGACCAGCGCCCGGCACGATGCGCTGAGCAAGTTTTATGCGGAGAAATACCCCGAGTCATACGACACAGGCCTTGATAATGAAGTGGTTTACATTGGCCAACACCGAATGACCGACCTCGCCGAGGTGCCCGGTTTTGGCAAAATACCCATGGGAAAACTGGTATTGTCGGCCACCCGCACCTATGCGCCGCTATTGAAAGTTATTTTGGACGAGTATTTTGAGGAGGTGCATGGACTGGTGCACGCGAGCGGCGGCGGACAAACAAAATGCCTAAAATACCTGCCGGGACCCATGACTTTGGTGAAAGACAACCTTTTAGCCACTCCGGTTGTTTTTAATATATTACAGCAAGCGTCTAAGAGCGATTGGCGTGAAATGTACCAGGTATTTAATATGGGGCAGCGATTGGAATTGTTTTGCGCGCCAGCATCGGCCGATAAAATGATCGCGGTCGCAAAATCACTGGGCATGGAAGCGCAGATTATTGGCAGGGTAGAAGCTGGTGATAAAAAGAAGTTAATACTGACAGCCCAAGATGGCACGATCGTGGAATATTAGGTGTTTATCTGTAGTAAACAGATAAATATCGCGAACAGTTATGAATTGTGAAACCCGGAGATTACATTTGTCGGCAAGTCAGGGATATTTCGCTGAATTTTAACCTTCTCCGTACAACAGTCCATAATCCGTAGACGTCTTAGACCCGCGTAACTTATTAAATTAATAGACAGGCATGAGGCAACTTAAAATTGCAACCCAGATTACCAACCGCGACTCACAAGCGGTGGAGAAGTATCTGCAGGAAATTTCAAAAATTTCGATGATTACGCCCGAGGAGGAAACAACCCTCGCGCAGCGTATCAAAATGGGCGACCAACGGGCACTGGACAAGCTCGTTCAGGCGAACCTGCGTTTCGTGGTTTCGGTAGCCAAACAGTATCAGCACCAGGGTTTGTCGCTGAGTGACCTGATCAATGAAGGTAACCTCGGTTTGATCAAGGCCGCACAACGCTTCGATGAAACCAAGGGTTTTAAATTCATTTCCTACGCCGTTTGGTGGATTCGTCAGTCTATCTTACAAGCTTTGGCCGAACAAGGCCGTTTGGTGCGTTTGCCCCAGAACAAAATTGGTACCTATAACAAGGCCAATAAAGCCTATATGGCTTTTGAACAGGAGCACGAACGCGAGCCTTCAACCGAAGAGTTGGCCGAAATCCTGGAAATGAGCGAAACCGAGATCAACAATATCTTTCAGAGCAATACCCGCCATACGTCACTCGATGCACCTGTGCACGAAGCCGAAGACGTAGCCATGGGCGACCTCCTGGAAGGTTCTGACGATACCGACGAAGACGTTATGCAAGATTCGCTGCGCAACGAAATCCGTCGCGTATTGAAATCCTTGAGCCCCCGCGAAGCTGAAATCGTCAATGCTTATTTCGGTCTCGACGGCGAAAACGGTGTCACCATTGAGCAGATCGGCCAGAAATACGACCTTACCAAAGAGCGTATTCGCCAGATCAAAGAGCGCGCCATCAAGCGTTTGCAAAAAGCACGCTACAGCAATGCGCTGAAAGCATACCTGGGATAATATTCTTTTCTCCATAGAATGGGATTTCGGAAGCGGGTGTATCTTTGCCCTTCTGAAATCCCATTTTTTATCATACGACCGCCGCAAATAAGCCCGTTGAATCGACTTTACCTATACCTTTTCGCCGCACTGGTCCTTTTCTCCGCCTGTGAAAAAGCCGTTTCTTTTACGCTTGATAAAGCGGATGCCAAACTGGTGGTGGATGCCAGTATCGAAAACGGCCAGCCCCCGCGCGTGGTGCTTACCCATAGCCTCGATTACTTCAGTAGAATCAATGCAGACATCCTCGCCAGGTCGTTTGTACATGGCGCACAAATCGATGTCTCCAATGGCAGCCTTACGCATCGCTTAAAAGAATACAGCGTGGTGACCGATGCCGCTACCTTATATTATTATACGGTCGACTCCACCAATCCCGCTACCGCCTTCGTAGGTGAAATGCAGAAAACCTATGACCTGACCGTGCAGGTTGGTACTGAAACCTATACCGCCAAAACAACCATCCCCGTCCTGGCCAAAACCATCCAGTCTTTGTCGTGGAAGAAATCAGAGAAAAACGAAGACAGCCTCAAGGTAATGGTCGTTGCCACGGTACAGGATCCGCCGGGCCTGGGTAATTATATTCGGTACTATACCTCCGTGAACAAGGGACCGTATTATCCAGGCTTCACATCGGTGTACGACGACCAGATTGTGGATGGCCAGACCTATGAAATATCGGTCGACCAAGGGGTGGACCGCAATACCGAGGTAGAATACGACAACAATTTCGGGCTTTACAACCGGGGCGATACCGTGGTGATTAAATTTGCCAATATCGACAAAGCCACCTATGATTTTTGGCGCACCATGGAATACAATTACCAGAGCATCGGCAGCCCTTTTTCTTCGCCCACCAAGGTGGAAGGAAATGTGTCCAACAACGCGCTCGGCTATTTTGGCGGCTATGCCAACCAATACATTTCTATCATCATCCCCAAATAGGCCGCGAACCCTTTTATTCACGCATTGTTAATTATACAATTTGGTATGCCGGCCATTCCACAGGAAATTTGCTGCCGGTTTCTGTTTATGATTTTTCACTTTTGACTTTGTAAAAATGTCCATACAGTTAGAACACGCCCATTGCCTGATCATTGGATCTGGTCCCGCCGGATATACTGCCGCTATTTATGCATCACGCGCCGCACTGAAACCGGTGCTGTACCAGGGCATTCAGCCCGGCGGACAATTAACCATTACCACCGAAGTAGAGAACTATCCCGGTTATGCCGAAGGTATCCAGGGACCGGAAATGATGGTTGATTTTGAAAAGCAGGCGGTTCGCATGGGCGCTGATATTCGTTTCGGGCTGGTAAGCTCGGTCGATTTTTCGGCACGTCCCTTCAAAGTGGTGATTGATGAAGAAAAAGAAATGACTGCCGATGCGGTGATCATCGCTACGGGTGCTTCTGCCAAATGGCTGGGCCTGGAAAGCGAGCAACGCCTGAATGGTTTTGGCGTGAGCGCCTGCGCGGTTTGCGACGGATTTTTCTTCAGAGGAAAAGAAGTGGCCATTGTAGGCGCGGGCGATACTGCCTGCGAAGAAGCGATTTATCTTTCTAAACTGGCCAGCAAAGTGCACATGATTGTACGCAAAGGCGAAGACGGTATGAAAGCGTCGAAAGTGATGCAGGACCGTGTGAAAGCCACTCCCAATATCAAGATTTACTGGAATAGTGAAACCCTGGAAGTATCGGGCGATAACAAGGTAACTGGTGCGAAAATCAAAAACAACCTGACCGGTGCCGTAGAAGAAGTACCCCTGAGCGGCTTTTTCGTGGCCATTGGCCACCAACCAAATTCGGACCTGTTCAAAAAATGGCTGACGATGGACGAAGCAGGGTATATCATCACCCAACCCGGTACGTCAAAAACAAATGTAGAAGGTGTTTTCGCCGCCGGCGATGTGCAGGATAAAATTTATCGCCAGGCCGTGACAGCGGCCGGTAGTGGTTGTATGGCGGCGCTGGATGCAGAACGGTTTCTTTCAGGACTTGGTCATATCTAATTCGGTTATACATGTCTGTTATGCTGTCGGTGCATTTGCACAAACTCATTTTTCATGGCTTTCATGGCCTTTACGAAGGCGAAGAAAAAACAGGTAATGAATTTGAGCTAAGCCTCGATATTCATTATCGGGTCAATGAAGACAAGCTGACCAGCATTCGGGAACTCATCGATTACGAAGCCGTTGTTCACCTCGTGCGCCAGCGCATGGAAATACCCACGGCCATAATGGAAGAGCTCGCTTATAGTATTCTGCAAAAAATAAAACACAGCTACCCACAGATCGAAAAAATAGATATCACGTTGTATAAGCTCAATGCGGCCATCACCCGTTTCCAGGGCAAAGTAGGTATCAGCATCTCCCGGGAATTTGACAGTTAAATTTGTTTTCCGCGCCAGCGTCCACTCTTGATATACAAGAAGGCCAGCGTAAACATTACCGTCCAATACAACCATTCAGACATCCAGCCAATGGCAATCGGCAGTTTGTACACATACAGTACGAAGTACACATAAATGCTGTAGAAAAAGATGGTGATGAGCTCTATCAACAAATTGATCCGGGTATTGCCGGTGCCGGTAACCGCATTCAGCCAGATGGTACCCACACTCATCATCAATAGGGCAACAGAAACAACCCGAATTACCGGAATAGCGGCGCTGATAAAAGCATCACCCTGGCCATAGAGTTGCAGGAAAAATTCAGGAAAAATATTCAATAGCAAAGCCAGGCAGGTACTAACGGTGATGCTTAACCGCACAATGCGGCGGATCAATGGCTCCACTTCATCAGACCGACCCTGGCCAATGATATTGCTGACCATGGTATTGGTGGTGGTGGCAAATGCCCAGGTAAAAACACCAAAAAGCCCGAATATATTTCGCATGGTATTGCTGATGGCCAGGTCGCGCGTGCCATAGTGTTCAATCAGGATATAGAAATATTCCCAGGTGAAAATCGAGATCGCATATTGAAAAATCAGGGGTGCTGACTGGGTGAGCAGGCTGCCAACCAATTTGGGTTGCAAGCGCATGTTTTTATACAATTGCAATTGTTTGCTGATGCCATTCCATTCGATAACGGCATATACCACCAGCATGCCGATGCCTTCCGCAATGATCGATGCGATGGCCGCGCCATTAAAACCCAATGTCGGAAAGCCGGCTTTGCCATAGATCAGGCAATAGTCGAGGCTGATATTGGCAACCGTTTCGGCAGCCGTGCCCCACACCAGGAACTTGCTTTGGTTGGTACCCACCAGCAATGCATTGCGCATCTGGTAAACAAAGAGAAAGGGCAGCCCGAAGATGCGGATCCGCAGAAAATGGACACAGGTATTCACCAGGTCGGCGTTGCGCAAACTGGCTTTTAAGGCCAGGGGCGCAATGAACCAGGTAACCAGGATACCCGCTAGCCCGAGGCCCAGGGCCAGGTATATTCCCTGGGCGAAGAGCTGCCCGATGTCTTCTTGCCGGTTTTGCCCCGCGCGACGCGAAATCATGGCCTGCAAGCCATTGTTCAGTCCCTGGCCAATAACCGCGAAAATGAGGTAGTACACCCCGGTAATGCCAGCCGCTGCCAGCGAATCTTCGCCCAACCGACCCAGGAAAATATTATTGGTGATAAAATTGATCTGCGGAACGAAAATGGCGAAACTGATCGGCAAGGCGATCGATAAAATTTGTCGGTTAGAGGTAGAAAGGCGCAGGTCAGTGGCGTTGGCAGACATATGGCCGAAAATAATGTAATATTGCACGCACGCTTATGTCATATACGAAGCTACTTGATTTGAAATGGGGCGAACAGGGAGAGCCTGCCGACCAGATCCTGTTTTTGCAGGTTTCGCGCGAAGGGTTGCAGGTGCTGGTAACCACCGCACTTCGGCAACCGGTATTGTTTCAACGAATTGAATTCGATAAAGACAGTGTAGAAGACGATTCGGTGGCGGCATTGGCAGCATGGTTGAATGAGCAGCGCGAATTCACGCGCCAGTGGGCGCGATTGGTGATTGTGCACGATTGTGAGCAGGTGGTATTGATCCCTGCTGCGTTGTACAATGTTGACAATGGCAAAGAATTGCTGGATGTGCAATATGGTGATTTGTTCAAAGGCACCATGCTTACCGAACAGGTAAACGGCCGGCAGGATTATACGGTTTATCGTATTTCAACCGATGCTTTTCATCACCTGGCAACGGCCAATGTGATGACCCAACATCGTCACCTGATCAGCCTTTGGCTCGAATGGTTGGATAAAATTCCAGCATACCAGGACGGCGAAATTTTCATCCTGTTCCAAAGCAACCGTATTTATCTGGCCGTGCGCAAAAAGGAATGGCAGGTGGTACAACAATACGAATACCAGCAACCGGAAGACATTAGTTATTATTTGTTGTCGGCCCTTGAACAAAGCGGACTTGATCCTGCTACGGTGCAATTGTATTACAATGGTTGGATCAATACCGATTCGTCTTTGTATAATGAACTGAATAAGTATATCAACGATATTCACCTGGCGCCGGTACCCAATGGATTGCTGTTACCGGAAGATAAGCTGGGCGATGAACCGGCACATTATTTCACTCCACTTATCCAAATGGCCTCATGCGCATTATAAGCGGCAGCCTGGGAGGCAGGAGGGTGAGTCCGCCGGCAAACATGCCCCATACCCGGCCCACCACTGATATAGCGAAGGAAGGTTTGTTTAATATTCTGCAGAACAATATAGCGTTTGAGGGGCTTAAAAGCCTGGACTTGTTTGGTGGCACGGGCAGCATCAGCTATGAACTGGCTTCGCGCGGTGCAACTGATTGCACGGTGATAGAAAAGGATCCGGCGATGTTTGCATTTATACAGAAAACAGCCAAGTCGTTTGGCTTGACGCAATTGAAAGTGGTTAAAGCCGATGTGTTCCAGTTTATGGCAAGTTGTGGCGATTCATTCGATTTCATTTTTGCCGGCCCGCCGTACGCCCTCGAAACCATCGATGAACTTCCGCGCAAAGTAGTTGAATACAGTCTCTTGAAACCCGAAGGCATGTTTGTACTCGAACATACTCCACGCAATGCCTACGAAGGCTTCCCGTTGTATGTGCAAACCCGCCATTACGGTACCACGCTTTTTTCTTTTTTCATCAATCGCTGAGTGATGGCGAGTCATACCAAAAAAGAAAAGCGGCAGGCCCTGATGGAAAAGCGGTTGGCCCTGACCGGTAGTGAGCGGTCCAGGATTGATGATTTGCTGTTGATCAGGTTTCAGCAATTTGTGTTGCCCGAACCGGCCGACAAAGTGATGAGCTTTTGGCCCTTGACAGACAGGGGCGAACCCAATAGTTTTTTACTGACAGATTTTTTGCAATTTAGGAACCCCGGGTTAGGCCTATGTTACCCTGTAACGGATATGTCTAGCCGACAAATGCAGGCCATGCAAGTGAACGACGACACCCGTTTTGCGCTTAACAAATGGGGCATTGCAGAACCGGTTGATGGCGAATTGACGCCAGCCGATGAATTGGACCTGGTATTGGTGCCATTACTGGCCTTTGATTTGCAGGGAAACCGATTGGGGTATGGCGGCGGCTTTTACGACCGGTTCCTGCCCCGTTGCCGCGATAACTGTGTTTTTCTCGGCATCAGCCAGTTTCCGCCCGAGCAGGCGCTGCCCGAACTGGCTGAATATGATATACCTTTAACAGCCTGCATCACGCCTGATCGTATTTATGAATTTTAATTTCCCATTGCTTAAGCCAATACGGATTATTCTTTTTCCTTTTTCACTGGTTTACCTGGCGGTTATTTTTGTACGCAACAAGTTATACGACCAAAAACTGCTGACCAGCTCTGCTTTTGCATTGCCGATGATTTGTGTGGGCAATATTGCGGTTGGCGGCACGGGTAAATCGCCTATGGTCGAATACCTGTTAAAGCATTTCAGTAAAAAATACCCCCTGGCTACTTTGAGCCGCGGGTATAAACGCCGTACCAGCGGGTATGTGCTGGCGGGTGAACATACCGATGCCCTCGATATAGGCGATGAGCCGATGCAATTCCACCTGAAATTTCCCGGCGTGGCGGTGGCCGTTGGGGAAGACCGGGTTGCGGCACTACCCCAGTTGTTGCACGACCGCAAAGAAACAAAAGCGGTGATTCTCGACGATGCTTTTCAGCACCGCGCCATCAGCGCCGGACTAAATATTTTATTAACCGATTACAACAACTTGTACTCGCGCGATTGGTACCTGCCAACCGGTGATTTGCGCGATGAGAAAAGAAGGGCCCGCGATGCCGGCATTATCATCGTCACAAAATGTCCGCCAAGGCTCGAAGCCGACGAAGCCGATGCCATCAGGAAGGAATTGGACATTCAGGAGAACCAGGAAATTTATTTTTCGGCGATCCATTATGGTGACTTGTACCATATCATGAACCATGAATCGTTTCGACTCAACAGCGAGTTGGAAGTGTTACTGGTAACGGGCATTGCCAATCCACGACCTTTGAAACAATGGCTGAACGACCGTTGTAAATCGTACGAACAAATGGTGTTCAGCGATCACCATATTTTCAGCATCGATGACCTCACTGATATCCGGCGCCGGTTTGATATGATAAATGCTTCACAAAAAATTATTCTAACCACCGAAAAAGACGCCGTGCGATTGGTGAAATTCAAAGATGAACTGGGCCAATTGCCATTGTACGTAGTGCCGATTGATATGCTTTTTTTATTCGGAGGCGACGAGAAGTTTATCCATAGAATCGGTACATTTATTGAGAGGCACAAGCCTGATGTTAAACCAGCCAAATGAGCCAGAAAAAAAAAGCCGGCAAGAAGACCAAAGCCAAACAGCGGAGCACCGCCAATACCGTACGGGGCCGGTTAGACATCACTCGCAGTGGGATGGGCTTTGTGATCGTTGACCAGTTGGCACAGGATATACTCATCCGCCCCAATGATTTCAATACGGCCATGCACGGCGATACAGTTGAAGTGCGCATCACCAAACCGGCTGGGGCCAATGGCAGGATGCAAGGCGCAGTAGAACGTGTGCTTGATCGTAAGCAAACGGTGTTCATGGGTAAGCTCGATATCAGTAAAAACTTTGCTTTCTTCTTGCCGGAAGGCGACAAGCCCATGCCGGATATTTATATTCCTTTAAGCAATACACTTGATGCACCCAATGGCGCCCGGGTAATGGTAAAGATGACCGAGTGGGAAAATGGCAAAAAGCCCGTGGGTGTGGTAACAGAAATACTCGAAGACATTGCCGAGAATGACCTGGCCATGAAAGAAATCATTCTTGAAAATGGTTTCAGCATGGGGTTTTCAGAAGATATATTGGAGGAAACTGCACGCATTCCTGATCTGTTGTCAAAAGACGAAATTGCCAAAAGAAGAGATTGCCGCGGTATACGCACGTTTACCATCGATCCCGTAGATGCCAAAGATTTTGACGATGCGATTTCTTTTCGAGAAACAAAAGATGGATATGAAATCGGCGTCCATATTGCGGATGTCAGTTATTATGTAGAACCTGGTACTGAATTGGACAAAGAGGCTTACCAGCGTGCCACATCGGTATACCTGCCCGATCGGGTTAACCCCATGCTGCCGGAACGCATTTCCAATGAGCTTTGTTCCTTGCGACCACACGAAGATAAATTTACGTTCTCTGCCATCTTTCAGGTGTCGAAGAAGGGCGATGTGAAAGACTATTGGTTGGGCAGAACGGTTATTCATTCTGACCATCGGTTCACCTATGAAGAAGTGCAGGAAATCATTGAGTCAGAAGATGGCCTGTACAAAGACGAGTTGCTTACACTCAACCAGTTTGCACAGCGATTTCGCAAGCAGCGTTTCAAAAAAGGCGCCATCAATTTTTCGTCGCAAGAAGTCCGGTTCAAGCTCGACGACCAGGGACGGCCTATTGGCATCATGGTGAAAGAAAGCAAGGAAGCGCACCAACTCATAGAAGAATTCATGCTGCTGGCGAATCGCTATGTAGCCGAGCATGTGGGCAAAATTGAAGTGGAAGGCAAGGCGCTGCCCTTTCCTTATCGGGTGCACGACCAGCCCGACGAAGAGAAGCTATTGCCTTTTGCTGCTTTCGCCCGCAAATTTGGCCATGCATTTGATACCAAATCGCCCGAAGCCATTGCCGCTTCATTTAACCAGTTGTTGAAAGATGTAAAGGGGCAACCGGAGCAACATGTGTTGGAGCAATTGGGCATTCGCACCATGGCAAAAGCAGTGTACACCGTGAAGAATATTGGTCACTATGGACTGGGGTTTAAAGACTATTGTCATTTTACCTCACCCATCAGGCGGTATCCCGATGTGTTGGTGCACCGGGTGTTACAGCAAGTGCTCGACAAGAAGATCCAGCCCGATAAGAAAATGGAAGAGAAATGCAAACATTGCAGCGAGCGTGAGCGGGCGGCAATGGAAGCTGAACGGGCCGGCAACAAATACAAACAGGTGGAGTACCTGAAGAATTTCCTGGGCGAAGAATTTGATGGCGTGATCAGTGGGGTGGCTTCTTTTGGCTTCTGGGTGGAAACAGTAGAACACAAATGCGAGGGACTGGTAAGCATCGCCAGCCTGGCTGATTACGATGATTTCAGGCAGGTGGAGTCAGACTATATGCTGGTGGGTATGCGCAGTGGACGGCGCTTCCGCATGGGCGACAAGGTGCGCATCAGGGTAGTTGCGGCCAACCTCGACAAAAGGCAACTTGACTATGAATGGGTCATCACCGCGGCGCTCAAAGAAAATCCCGGTGTAGAAAACAAGGCCTTTG
>Ga0209794_1000599_pt1 | contig 46613 bp, 36 predicted proteins | sample EBPBio232013_DNA_FD_185869 | JGI IMG/M metagenome (GOLD analysis project Ga0209794, IMG submission 185869) | Wastewater treatment Type I Accumulibacter community from EBPR Bioreactor in Madison, WI, USA - Reactor 1_5/23/2013_ DNA (SPAdes)... | ecosystem: Engineered > Bioreactor > EBPR >... | reverse complement strand
CGCGGGCGCGATCACGGGCGGGGTGGTGGGGGTTGGCGCCGCCTCCGGCGCTGGAGGGGCCGTGGCGCAGCCGGCGATGAGGGTGGCCAGCGTCAGCAGGGCGGCCATGCGCAGCGGGGAGGGTGCGTTCTTCATCGGAAACGGTTCTTCCATTCACGGACGGCCGCCAGCACGTCGACCGGCGCCGCCGAGGCCGCGCCCTGGGCTTGGGCGGCGGCGACGACGGCCGGCTCGCGGCTGCGCAGGAAAGGGTTGATCTGCAGTTCCAGCGCCAGCGTCGACGGCAGCGTGGGCTGCCCCGCGGCGCGCAGCGACTCGCAGTGCTGCGTGTGCGTGCGCACCTGTGCGTTGGCCGGCTCGACGGCGGCCGCGAACTTCAGGTTCGACAGCGTGTACTCGTGCGTGCAGCACACGCGGGTGTCGGCGGGCAGCGCGGCCAGCTTGTGCAGCGAGGCCAGCATCTGCGCCGGCGTGCCTTCGAACAGCCGGCCGCAGCCGGCGGAGAACAGCGTGTCGCCGCAGAACAGCAGCGGCGCGCGCGGCTCGTCGAGCTGCGCGTAGGCGATGTGGCCGGCCGTGTGGCCGGGCACGTCGATGACCTGAAAGCGCAGGCCGAGCACGCCGACCACGTCGCCTTCGCGCAGCGGCGTGAAGGGCTTGGGGATGTCTTCGCGCGCCGGGCCGTAGACCACGCCCTGCAGCCGCGGGCGCAGCGCATCGACGCCGCCCACGTGATCGGGGTGATGGTGGGTCACTAGAATCGCCGCCAACTGCAGGCGCAGGCGGTCGAGCGCATCGACCACGGGCTGCGCCTCACCTGGGTCCACCACCACGGCATGCGCGCCGTCGTGCAGCATCCAGATGTAGTTGTCGGCAAAGGCGGGCAGGGCAAGCAGATCCATGGCGCGCAGTCCATCGATTATAGAGTTGGGTCACTGGCTGCAAACGGCGCCGGGCCGCTACCTGCTGGATTGGGAACTGGGCCATCTCGACGCCGCGGTGACCGATGCCTTCGGCTTCCACGCGCTGCAGCTCGGGCTGCCCGAAGTCGATGCCTTGCGCGCCAACCGCATGCCGCACCGCTGGGTCGTGGACGATGCCGGCCTGCCGCCCGGCGCGGCGGCGTCGTTGGCGCTGACGTGCGAGTTCGACGCGCTGCCCTTTCCGGCCGACAGCATCGACCTCGTCGTGCTGCCGCATGCGCTGGAATTCGCGCACGACCCGCACCAGGTGCTGCGCGAGGTCGAGCGCGTGCTGCGGCCCGAAGGCCGCATCGTCATCAGCGGGCTCAACCCGGCCAGCCTGTGGGGCCTGCGGCAGCGGCTGTCGAACCCGCGGCTGGGGCTGCCCGGCGGCGCCGAGCCGCAGCGGCCGCGCGCCGGCGAGTTCATCGGCTACTGGCGCTTGCGCGACTGGCTGCGCCTGCTGGGCTTTGCGATCGAGAGCGGCCAGTTCGGCTGCTGGAAGCCGCCGCTGGCCGCCGAGCGCTGGCTGCAGCGCTTCGACTGGATGGACCGCGTGGGCGAGCGCTGGTGGCCGGTGCTGGGCGCGGCCTACCTGCTGGTGGCGGTGAAGCGCGTGCGCGGCATGCGGCTGGTGGGGCTGGCGAAGGCGCAGCGCGCCAAGGCGCCGGCCGCGGCCGTGGTGGCCACGCCGCGCGAAAGTGTCGAGCGAACGAAGATCGAGGAAAGGGTGTGACGTGAGCGAGGTGGTGATCTACACCGACGGGGCCTGCAAGGGCAACCCCGGCCCCGGCGGCTGGGGCGCGTGGCTGCGCAGCGGCACGCACGAGAAAGAGCTGTGGGGCGGCGCCGCCCACACCACCAACAACCGCATGGAGCTGACCGCGGTGATCGAGGCGCTGGCCTCGCTGAAGCACCGTTGCCGGGTCGACATCCACACCGACAGCGAGTACGTGCGCAACGGCATCACCACCTGGATCCACGGCTGGAAGCAGCGCGGCTGGACCACGTCCGACCGCAAGCCGGTGAAGAACGCCGAGCTGTGGCAGCGCCTGGACGCCTTGCGCGACCAGCACGACGTGCGCTGGCACTGGGTCAAGGGCCATGCCGGCGACCCCGGCAACGAGCGCGCCGACGCGCTGGCCAACCGCGGCGCCGCGCAGGCGCGCCCCTGACCGGGCGATGGCGCGGGGCATGCCGCAGACGCTACATTCCAACGCCTTCGAGCGGGCGCACGCGTTTTGAAGAAGATCCACACCGTCATCGCCGTGATCGGCATCGGCCTCCTGGCCGCGGCAGCCTGGTACAGCCAGCAGCGCCCGGGCCTGCGCGGCGCCGCGCCGATGGCGGCCGGCCCGGCCGGCCCGGCGGCATCGGCCGCGCCCGGCGCCGGCGGCCCGGCGGCGGTGGAAGTCGGCCCCGTGGAAGTGCTGACGCTGGCCGACGACGCCCAGGCCGTGGGCTCGCTGCGCTCGCGCCAGGGCGTGATGCTGCGGCCCGAGGTGGCGGGCCGCGTCGCGCAGATCAACTTCAGCGACGGCCAGCGCGTGCGCCGCGGCCAGCTGCTGGTGCAGTTGGACGACACGCTGCAGCAGGCGCAGACGCAGCAGGCCGAGGCGCAGGCGGCCATCGCGCGCACCAACCTGCAACGCAGCCGCGAGCTGGTGGCACAGGGCTTCGTCTCGCAAAGCGCGGTCGACCAGAACCAGGCCGCGCTGCAGGTGGCCGAGGCGCAGGTGGCGCTGGCGCGCGCGCAGCTCGCGCGCATGAAGCTGCTGGCGCCGTTCGACGCCACCGCCGGCATCAAGCTGGTGCACCTGGGCGACTACCTGAAGGACGGCGCCGACATCGTCAACCTCGAAGACCTGTCGTCGATGTCGGTCGACTTCCGGCTGCCCGAGCGCTACCTCGCGCGCGTGAAGCCGCAGCAGCCGGTGGAGCTGGCGATCGACGCGCTGCCCGGCCGCCTGTTCAAGGGCCGCGTCGACGCGGTGGACGCGCAGGTCGACGCCAACGGCCGCTCGCTGCTGGTGCGTGCGCGCGTCGACAACCCCGACGCCGTGCTGCGCCCCGGCATGTTCGCGCGGCCGCGCATCGTGTTCGCGGTGCGCGAAGGCGCGCTCGTCGTGCCCGAGGAGGCGCTGGTGCCGCAGGGCAGCCGGCAGTTCGTCTTCAAGGTCGAGCCCGACGGCAACGGCGGCCACCAGACGCGCCGCCTGGAAGCCAAGGTCGGCCTGCGGCTGGAAGGCAAGGTCGAGCTGCTGGAAGGCCTGAAGGCGGGTGACCGCGTGGTCACCGCCGGCCACGGCCGGCTGCTGCGCGCCGAGGTGCTGCCGGTGAAGGTGGTCGAGCTGATGAACCCGGCGGCGCCGGGGGCCACGGGATCGTCCGGCACGTCAGGCGCTTCAGGGGCTTCGGGGGCTTCAGGCGCGTCGAGCCCGGGCGCCGCCCGCGGCGGCGCGCCGCAGACCTGAGGCCGCGCCATGCGCCTGTCGGAAACCTCGATCCGGCGGCCGGTGCTGGCCACGGTGATGTCGCTGCTGCTGATCCTCGTCGGCCTGGTCTCGTTCAAGCAGCTGTCGGTGCGCGAGTACCCGCGCATCGACGAGCCGCTGGTCAACGTCAGCACGCGGCTGCTGGGCGCCTCGTCGGAGGTGATCGAGTCGCAGATCACCAAGCCGCTGGAAGACTCGATCGCCGGCATCGACGGCGTCGACATCATCACCTCGATCTCGCGCACCGAGCAAAGCCAGATCACCGTGCGCTTTCGCCTCAGCAAGGATCCCGACACGGCGGCCGCCGAGGTGCGCGACCGCGTCGCGCGCGTGCGCGGCCGGCTGCCCGAGGCGGCCGACGAGCCCGTCATCGCCAAGGTCGAGGCCGACGCCACGCCGACCATCTGGCTGGCCTACACCAGCGACAGCCTGTCGCCGCTGGAGCTGACCGACCTCGTCAACCGCGTCGTCAAGCCGCGGCTGCAGACCATTCCCGGCGTGGCCGACATCCAGATCGGCGGCGACCGCAAGTTCTCGATGCGCATCTGGCTCGACCCCGACAAGCTGGCCTCGTACCGGCTGACGGTGCAGGACGTCGAGGACGCGCTGCGCAAGCAGAACCTCGAAGTGCCGGCCGGCCGCATCGAGAGCCGGCAGCGCGAGTTCAGCGTCACCTCGCGCACCGACCTCAACACCGTGGCGCAGTTCAACGACATCGCGCTGAAGACGGCCAGCGGCTTCGTCGTGCGCCTGCGCGACGTGGCGCGCGTGGAAGAGGCGGCGGCCAGCGAACGCTCGCGCGTGCGGCTCAACGGCGTGCCCTCCATCAGCACCGGCATCATCCGCAACGCCACCGCCAACCCGCTGGACGTGGCCGACGGCGTGCGCGCCGCGATGCCGCAGATCCAGCGCGACCTGCCCGCCGGCGTGACGGTGCTGCAGGCCAACGACCTGTCGGTGTTCATCGACCGCTCGATCAAGGCCGTCTACGAAACCGTGCTCGAAGCCGTGGTGCTGGTGGCGCTGGTGGTCTTCGTCTTCCTGCGCACGCTGCGCGCCTCGTTCATTCCGCTGGTGACGATTCCGGTCAGCCTGATCGGCGCCTTCGCGCTGATCGCCGCCGCCGGCTTCACCATCAACACGCTGACGCTGCTGGCCCTGGTGCTGGCCATCGGCCTGGTGGTCGACGACGCCATCGTCGTGCTGGAGAACATCTTCCGCCACATCGAGGAAGGGCTGACGCCGTTCCAGGCGGCGCTGAAGGGCGTGCGCGAGATCAGCTTCGCCGTGGTGGCGATGACGCTGACGCTGGCCGCCGTGTTCGCGCCGCTGGCCTTCACGCCGGGGCGCACCGGGCGGCTGTTCAGCGAGTTCGCGCTGACGCTGGCCGGCGCGGTGATCGTCTCCGGCTTCGTCGCGCTGACGCTGACGCCGATGCTGTGCAGCAAGCTGCTGCGCCACAACCCCAGCCCCAACGCCTTCGACCGCGGCGTCGAGCGTTTGCTGACCGCGCTGGTCGACGGTTATGCGGCGCTGCTGCGCGCCAGCCTGCACGCGCGCTGGGTCATCGTCGGCCTGGCGCTGGCGGCCGGCGCGGCCAGCGCCTATCTGTTCGCCACCGCCAAGAGCGAGCTGGCGCCGACCGAAGACCGCGGCGTGATCGCGATGCCAATCCGCGCGCCCGACGGCGCCACGCTGGAATACACGGCGCGCTATCTCGACGCCATCGAGGCCATCACCGCGCAATACCCCGAGTTCGACCGCCGCTTCCTGTTCATGGGTGGCGGGCAGGTGTCCAGCGCCTTCGGCGCGCTGCGCACGGTGGACTGGGAGCAGCGCCAGCGCAGCACCCAGGAACTGCAGCGCGAGCTGATCCCGCGGCTGTCGGCGCTGCCGGGCATCAGCGCCTTCCCGGTGACGCCGCCCAGCCTGGGCCAGGGCTTCCGCGACCGGCCGATCAACGTGGTGGTGGTCAGCAGCGACGGCTGGGACAACATCGCGCGCGCCGCGCAGGCCATGATGACCGAGATCGCCAAGAACCCGAACCTCGTGCAGCCCGACATCGACCTGCAGCTCAACAAGCCCGAGATCTTCATGGACGTTGACCGCACGCGCGCGGCCGACATGGGCGTCTCGGTGGAGGCGGTGGCGCGCACGGTGGAGACCATGCTGGGCGGTCGCGTCGTCACCCGCTACAAGCGCGACGCCGACCAGTACGACGTGATCGTGCAGACCGCAGCCGTCGGCCGCGTGACGCCGGAAGACATCGAGCGCCTGTTCGTGCGCGGCCGCAACGACGTGATGGTGCCGCTGTCGTCGCTGGTCAAGGTGCGCGAGGCGGTGAGCCCGCGCGAGCTGAACCACTTCAACCAGCGCCGCTCGGTCACCATCACCGCCAACCTGGCGCCGGGCTATTCGCTCGGCGAAGGCCTGCAGTTCATGGACGAGGCCGCGGCGCGCGTGCTGCCGCCGGGCTACGCGACCGAGCTGAACGGCGTCAGCCGCGAGTTCCGATCGTCGGCCGGCGCGCTGGGCCTGGCCTTCGTGCTGGCGCTGGCCTTCATCTTCCTGGTGCTGTCGGCGCAGTTCGAGAGCTTCATCGACCCGCTGGTGATCCTGCTCTCGGTGCCCTTGTCGATGGTCGGCGCGCTGCTGGCGATGCGGCTGACCGGCGGCACGCTCAACGTCTATTCGCAGATCGGGCTGATCACGCTGGTCGGGCTGATCAGCAAACACGGCATCCTGATCGTCGAGTTCAGCAACCAGCTGCGCCAGCAGGGCCGCAGCGTGCACGACGCGGTGGTCGAGGCGGCCAGCCTGCGCCTGCGCCCGATCCTGATGACCACCGGCGCGATGGTGCTGGGCGCGCTGCCGCTGGCGCTGTCCAGCGGCGCCGGCGCCGAGAGCCGGCAACAGATCGGCTGGGTGATCGTCGGCGGCATGAGCCTGGGCACGCTGCTGACGGTGTTCGTGGTGCCGACCATGTACACGCTGTTCGCGCGCCGCGGCGTGCCGGGCGAGATCACCACGCCGGAGCTGGCGGGGCACGGGGCCGAATAACGGTCAACCTCGGCGGCTGGCTCACCCGCCGATGTAGTGCATCTCCACGCGCCGCGTGCCGGCAGCGTCGGCAGCGTCGGCGGCCGGCTCGGCGGCGGCCTGCGGCGCGCGCAGCTCGGAATAGCGGTCGTCGCGCTCGCGCCAGATCAGCCCGATGGCGGCGGCGATCTCTTCGTCGCTGCAGGCGCCGCCGTCGCGGCTGCCGCGCAGCAGCGCGCGCAGGTCGTGGCCGCGGTTGGCGAACAGGCACAGGAACAGCTTGCCCTCGGTCGACAGCCGCGCGCGGTTGCAGTCGCGGCAGAAGGCGCGCGTCACGCTGCTGATCACGCCGATCTCGCCGCCGCCGTCGGCATAAGCCCAGCGTTCGGCGGTCTCGCCGTCGGCATTGGGCTGCAGCGGCCGCAGCGGGAACACGCGGTCGACGGCCTCCAGCACGCGCGCCGAAGGCAGCACCTCGTCCATGCGCCAGCCGTTGCTGGCGCCGACGTCCATGTACTCGATGAAGCGCAGCACCACGCCGGGCCCGAAATGCTCGCGCACGTGGCGCGCCAGCGGCACGATCTCGTGGTCGTTGGTGCCGCGCTTGACGACCATGTTGATCTTCACCGGCGCCAGCCCCACGGCCAGCGCCGTCTCGATGCCGCGCAGCACCTCGGCGACGGGGAAATCGACGTCGTTCATGCGCCGGAACACCGCGTCGTCCAGCGAGTCCAGGCTGACCGTCACGCGGCGCAGCCCGGCGTCCTTCAGCGCTTGCGCCTTGCGCGCCAGCAGGCTGCCGTTGGTGGTGAGCGTGATGTCCAGCGGCGCGCCGTCGCCCGTGCGCAGCGCGGCCAGCATGCGCACCAGGTCTTCGACGTGCTTGCGCAGCAGCGGCTCGCCGCCGGTCAGGCGCAGCTTGTGCACGCCGTGCGCGACGAACAGCCGCGCCACGCGCGTGATCTCCTCGAAGCTGAGCAGCGAGCCATGCGGCAGGAACTGGTAGCGCGCGTCGAACACGTCCTTCGGCATGCAGTAGGTGCAGCGGAAGTTGCAGCGGTCGGTGACCGAGATGCGCAGGTCGCGCAAGGGCCGGCCCAGGCGGTCGACCAGCAGCCCGCTCGGCGGCGGCGCCGTGGCCGGCACCTGCGGCACGCTGGCGGCGTAGCGCAGGTCGGCCAGCGGAATGACGTGTTCGCCCATGGGCCGCGATTGTGCCGCCGCCGCGGCGGCCCTCGCCGCGGCAGGGTTCAGGGCCGGGGAGCGGGGGCGGTGGTGGTGGTGGTGGTGGTGGCCGCCGGCAGCGACACCGGCAGCGACATCGACAGCGCTTCGGCCTCGGCGCGGCGCGCGCCGTCGAAGCGCCGGGCCCAGTAGGCCTCGCGCATGTCTTCCATCCGCACCTGGCCGCCGCTGCGCGGCGAGTGGATGAACTTGCCGTCGCCGACGTAGATGCCCACGTGGCTGAAGGCGCGCTTCATGGTGTTGAAGAACACCAGGTCGCCGGGCTTCAGCTCGTTTTCCTGCACCGGCTCCAGCCCCGCCTCGTTGGCCTGCTGGTCGGCGCGCCGCGGCAGCACCAGGCCCAGGCTGTGCTCGAAGATGTGGCGCGTGAAGCCGCTGCAGTCGAAGCCCTGGTCGGGCCCGTTGCCGCCGCGGCGGTACGGCACGCCGAGGAAGTTCAGCGCCGAGATCACCAGGTCGGACGTGCGGTCGCGCACCTGGCGCACCAGCGCCTGGGTGTTGCCGGCCACCTGGTCCGCCACCTGGCTGGGCAGCAGGCCGCGCTCTTGCAGGAGTTGCAGCACCGCGTCGCCGCGCTGGGCCTCGGGCGCGGCCTGGGCGGCGGGGCCCAGGGCCAACAGCGCGCAGGCGGACAGGGTGGTGAGGTGGCGTACGATCATTCGGGCCGCGAGGATAGGGGGGTGGCCACGCCGCTGTCAACGCGATTTACCGCCGTTCCGGCGGCCTGGCGGGCCTTGACAGCAGGGCCGCGGTCGTGCTGGCAGTCAGGGGCGCGTCAGCGCCTGCGCACCTAATCGACGCGAACAGACCAGGAGACAAACGATGCCTTCGTCCTACGCCGATTTCCACCGCCGCTCGATCGAGGATCGCGATGCCTTCTGGACCGAGCAGGCCGCGCTGATCGACTGGCACACGCCCTTCACGCAGGTCTGCGACTACAGCAAGCCGCCGTTCGCCAACTGGTTCGTCGGCGGCACCACCAACCTGTGCCACAACGCGGTGGACCGCCACGTGGCCGCGCGCGGCGACCAGAACGCGCTGATCTTCGTCTCCACCGAGACCAATGAAGAACGCATCTACAGCTTCAGCCAGCTGCAAGCCGAGGTGCAGCGCATGGCGGCCACGCTGCAGAGCCTGGGCGTGAAGAAGGGCGACCGCGTGCTGGTCTACATGCCGATGATTCCCGAGGCCGCCTTCGCGATGCTGGCCTGCACGCGCATCGGCGCGCTGCACTCGGTGGTGTTCGGCGGCTTCGCCAGCGTCAGCCTGGCCAGCCGCATCGACGATGCCGAGCCCACCGCCATCATCAGCGCCGACGCCGGCAGCCGCGGCGGCAAGGTGGTGGCCTACAAGCCGCTGCTCGACGAAGCCATCAGCCTGGCGCAGCACAAGCCGGCCAAGGTGCTGATGGTCGACCGCGGCTTGGCGCCGTTCCAGCGCGTGGCCGGCCGCGACGAAGACTACGCCGCCTGGCGCGACAAGCACTTCGACACGCCGGTGCCGTGCGAGTGGGTGGACTCCACGCACCCCAGCTACACGCTCTACACCAGCGGCACCACCGGCAAGCCCAAAGGCGTGCAGCGCGACACCGGCGGCTACGCGGTGGCGCTGGCCGCCAGCATGAAGCACATCTTCTGCGGCAATGCCGGCGAGACCTACTTCAGCACCAGCGACATCGGCTGGGTGGTGGGCCACAGCTACATCATCTACGGCCCGCTGCTGGCCGGCATGGCCACCATCATGTACGAAGGCCTGCCGACGCGGCCCGACGCGGCCATCTGGTGGAACCTGGTCGAGAAGTACAAGGTCACCGTGATGTTCAGCGCGCCCACCGCGGTGCGCGTGCTGAAGAAGCAGGACCCCGAGGCCTTAAGCCGGCACGACCTGTCGAGCCTGCGCGCGCTGTTCCTGGCCGGCGAGCCGCTCGACGAGCCCACCGCGAAGTGGATCGCCGAGGCCTTGCGCAAGCCCATCATCGACAACTACTGGCAGACCGAGACCGGCTGGCCCATCCTCACCATCTGCAACGGCATCGAGCAGGCGCCCAGCAAGTTCGGCAGCCCCGGCAAGGCGGTCTACGGCTACGACGTCAAGCTGCTCGACGAAAGCACCGGCGAGGAACTGAAGGGCGCCAACCAGAAAGGCGTGGTGGCCATCGAAGGCCCGCTGCCGCCGGGCTGCATGCAGACCGTGTGGCGCGACGACGCGCGCTTCGTCAACACCTACTGGAAGAGCGTGCCGGGCAAGCTGGTCTACAGCACCTTCGACTGGGGCATCAAGGACGAGGACGGCTACTTCTTCATCCTCGGCCGCACCGACGACGTGATCAACGTCGCCGGCCACCGCCTGGGCACGCGCGAGATCGAGGAAAGCATCGCCAGCCACCCCAACGTCGCCGAAGTGGCGGTGGTCGGCGTGGCCGACAACCTGAAGGGCCAGGTGGCGATGGCCTTCGCGGTGCTGAAGGATCCGGCCAAGGCGGCGACGCCCGAGCAGGCGCTCAAGCACGAGGGCGAGATCATGAAGCTGGTCGACGAGCAGCTCGGCGCCGTCGCCCGCCCGGCGCGCGTGCGCTTCGTCAGCACGCTGCCCAAGACGCGCAGCGGCAAGCTGCTGCGCCGCGCGATCCAGGCGGTGTGCGAGGCGCGCGACCCCGGCGACCTGACGACGATCGAGGATCCGACGGCGCTGCAGCAGATCAAGGAGCTGGTGACGCCGGCCACCTGATCGGGTGCCCCCGCCGGTGGGGGCACGCCAGGGCGATGGTGCGCGCGCGCCGCCGCTCGCAGACTGCGGGCTCTTCCACCGAGGAGCCCGCATGTCCATTCAGCGCCGCCATTTCCTGAGTTCGCTGGCCGCCGCCGCGCTGCCGGCCGCGGCACGGCCGGCCGCCACGGTGATGCTGGCGCAGGACGCGCCGCCCGACGTCGACCCCGCGGGCTTCCTGGTCAGCGAGAAGTTCGACGGCGTGCGCGCGCTGTGGGACGGCGAGCGCCTGCGCTTTCGCAGCGGGCTGCCGGTCTTCGCGCCGGCGTGGTTCACGGCCGCCTTGCCTTCGTTGCCGCTGGATGGCGAGCTGTGGCTGGGGCGCGGCCGCTTCGAGGCCTTGAGCGGCATCGTGCGCCGCGCCCGGCCATTGGACGCCGATTGGCGCGCGCTGCGCTACCTGGTGTTCGACCGCCCCGGCAGCGACGCACCTTTCGCCCGGCGTGCCGCCGAACTGCAGCAGCTCGTGCGGCAGGCTGCCGTGCCCTGGCTGACGGCCGTGGCGCAACAGGCCGTGCCCGATGCGGCGGCGCTGCAAGCCCGCCTGCAGCAGGTGCTGGCGAGCGGCGGCGAAGGGCTGGTGCTGCACCGCGCCGATGCCCGCTGGCGCGCCGGCCGCAGCGCCGACCTGCTGAAGCTCAAGCCCCTGGCCGATGCCGAGGCGACCGTGATTGCCCAGTTGCCGGGCCGCGGCCGCCACGCCGGCCGCCTGGGCGCCTTGCGCGTGCGCGACGCCGACGGCACGGTGTTCGACATCGGCAGCGGCTTCAGCGACGCCCAGCGCCTGCAGCCGCCGGTGCCGGGCCAGGTCGTCACCTATGCCTACCGCGGCCGCACCGCGGCCAGCGTGCCGCGCTTCGCGGCCTTCGTCCGCGTGCGCGAACCGGGGCTTTGAAGCCGGCGTCGGGTGGCGGTGCCTCGGCATCGTTAGCATCGCGGCCCTGGACATTCCGGAGGATGCCGATGCGGTTCGATGCCCTGGCGCGCTGCGGCCTGCTGTTGTTGTTGTCGCTGGCCACCGGCCTGGCGGCGGCGCAGGCCAAGCCGCGCATCGAGAAGGCGGCCGACCTGCCGCGCTTCAGCTACAAGTTCGACGCCAAGCTCGACGACGTGGTGCGCTCGGCCGGGCGCTTCGAGCCTTTCGCCGCCGCGCTGCGGCGCGACACCGAGAGCGTGCTGTCCGGCTACGACCTCGCCGACAAGGCCACGCAGCGCGATCTGCTCGGCACGCTGGCCGCGCTGGACGTGCTGGCCGGCCGCTACGACGGCGCGCTGGCGCGCCTGGACGAGGTGCGCGCGCTGGAAGACAAGCCGGCCGACAAGCTGATCTCCGGCCTGCGCCTGCGCGCCGTGGCCAGCGCGGCGAAAGCCCACGCCATCGGCAGCCCCGGCTACGCGCAGGCGGTGGCCGAGTACATCCAGCGCGAACTGGCGCCGCTGCCGTTTGCGGTGATCGAGAACGACATCAAGGGCGCCAAGGCGCGCGCCGAGCTGATGGGCGAGGGCATGGCCCTGGGCCGCGTGCGCGAAACGCTGCAGCCCATCGTCGACGCCAACGGCGCGCTGAGCAGCGACTTCGCGCCCGGCCTGGTCGGCACCCGGCTCACGCTGGTGGCGATGCTGCCGCTCAAGCAGACGCTGGTCGACACCTACGGCGCCTACCTGGCGGCGCACCGCGTCGTCAAGCCCGACATCTGGGCGGCGCGCGAGATCACGCTGCCGCCGCTGCCCGCGAGCCGCCGCGTGATGGTCGGCATCTGGGACAGCGGCGTCGACACCCGGCTGTACCGCGCCCAGTTGCCGCAGCCGCCGGTGCCGCCGATCGCCTTCGACAAGTACGCCAGGCCGGCGCGCGGCGAGCTGTCGCCGATCCCGCCCGAACTGCGCGACAAGCTGCCGCAGATGGCCGAGCAGAGCAAGGGCTTCTCGGACCTGCAGTCCAACATCGACAGCCCCGAGGCCAGCCAGGTCAAGCAGTTGCTGTCCACGCTGCCGCCTGACCAGTACAAGCGCACGGTCGAGGAGATCGACCTCGCCGGCAACTACGAGCACGGCACCCACGTGGCCGGCATCGCGCTGGCCGGCAACCCGTACGCGCGGCTGCTGGTCGGGCGCATCGAGTTCGGCCACACGCTCAAGCCCGACCCCTGCCCGAGCCGCGAGCAGACCGAGCGCGAAGCGCAGCAGTACCGCGCCACGGTGGACTACTTCAAGCGCCACGGCGCGCGCGTGGTCAACATGAGCTGGGGCGGCAGCGTCGGCGCGATCGAGAGCGACCTGGAGCAATGCGGCATCGGCGCGTCGCCGGAAGACCGCAAGAAGCTGGCGCGCGACTACTTCGAGATCGGCAAGACCGCGCTGACCCGCGCCATGGCCGGCGCGCCGCAGATCCTGTTCGTCACCGCGGCCGGCAACAGCAACAACGACGCCAGCTTTGCCGAGGACATGCCGGCCGACATCGTGCTGCCCAACCTGCTGACCGTCGGCGCCGTCGACCGCGCCGGCGACGAAGCGCCCTTCACCAGCTACGGCCCCACCGTCAAGGTGCACGCCAATGGCTATCAGGTGGAGAGTTATCTGCCGGGCGGCCGCCGCGTCGCGCTGTCGGGCACCTCGATGGCGTCGCCCCAGGTGGCCAACCTCGCGGCCAAGCTGCTGGCCGTGAACCCGAAGCTCAAGCCGGCGCAGCTGATCGACGTGATCGTCGGCACCGCCGAACGCAGCGCCGACGGCCGGCGCAACCTGGTCGACCCGAAGAAGGCGCTGGCGGCGGTGCAGGCAGCGGGCGGGCGGTAGCCGCGCGCTGCGGCGCGACGCCGCGCGCGCCGGCCAGGCGCGCCGATTGGCGAAGCAGGTCCGAGACAGCCCTTGGCCTGCAACACCTCGCCCGCTCAGCGCGTCCAGCTCGCTTGGTCCCGAGGCAGCCGGCCTTCGGGGTCGTTCACCTGTACCTCGTTGCCGTCCTTGAGCTGATCAAGGTACACGACGACGTTCGTGCCGCCCGGTTGCGCCTGGCTGGGAAAGAGGATGCCGGTGTGACCCTGGGCCAGCACCATGTCGGCGAGCACCCAGGTCGGCGGCTCGATATGCCGTTCGAGCTGCAAGTGGCGCCAGTCTTCGCGCCAGTCGTGCCACAGAGCGTCCCAGGGATCGCCTCGGTGCAGCTGGCGCAGATCGACCAGCCTGCGCAGCGCCACGGTGTACGAGCACATCGTGCAGGGCGGCAGGAACGGCGAGGTCTGCTGGTACTCGCGCAGGGCGGTCAGTTCCTCCAGCGACAGGTACAGCGCCTGGACCCCCTCGCGGTTGAAGCGCCCGCCGCGGGCCGCGGCGCCGGCGCCGCTCATCGGCAGGCTGGCCCAGCGCGGCGCATGCGCCCGGAACAACGTGGTTCCAGGCGGCAGGTCGCAAAGGATCATCCAATGAACCCGGCGCCGATCGACTCCAGGTAGCCGATCGCATCCTCGGCGCGGCCTTCCTGCACCAGTTGCATCAGCGTCTTGTGGCGGAAGGTGGCGATGGGCTCGTTCTTGATCAGGAAGATGGCGCGCTGCGCGTCGGGCTGCACGGCGGTGGCGGCCGAGACCACCCGCATCAGGTCGCGCAGCGCCGCCTGCAGCCGGGGCGACTCGGGATGGGTGCGCAAGGTGTTGCGATGGACGCCGGCGAGCTCGGCCAAGTCCTGCTGCTGCAGGCCGAGGATGCCGGCAATGCCCGACGCGGAGAAGCGCGAGGTGCCGGGCTCTCGCGTCGATTCGAGCAGGTCGGCGAAGACGGCGGCCATGACGATGCCTTTCCGGTGATGGTTTGCGGCGCACATTTTACGCACTGTGCACGCACAGCGTCATCAACGTAAAAGACCCCCGCTACAACACCTCGCTCGCAAAGTCCGCCAGCCGCGAGCGCTCGCCGCGCGCCAGCGTGACGTGGCCGCCGTGCGGCCAGCCCTTGAAGCGGTCGACCGCGTAGGTCAGGCCGCTCGAACCTTCCGTCAGGTAGGGCGTGTCGATCTGCGCCAGGTTGCCGAGGCACACGATCTTGGTGCCGGGCCCGGCGCGCGTGATCAGCGTCTTCATCTGCTTGGGCGTGAGGTTCTGCGCCTCGTCGATCAGCACGAACTTGTTCAGGAACGTGCGGCCGCGCATGAAGTTCAGGCTCTTGATCTTGATCTTGCTGCGCACCAGGTCGTTGGTGGCGGCGCGGCCCCATTCGCCGGCGCTGCTGTCGCTCTTGGCCAGCACTTCCAGGTTGTCGTCGAGCGCGCCCATCCAGGGGCCCATCTTTTCCTGCTCGTCGCCGGGCAGGAAGCCGATGTCCTCGCCCACCGGCACCGTCACGCGGGTGACGATGATTTCGCTGTAGCGGCGCTCGTCCAGCACCTGGCTCAAGCCGGCGGCCAGCGTCATCAGCGTCTTGCCGGTGCCCGCGGTGCCGGCGAGCGTGACGAAGTCGCACTCGGGGTCCATCAGCAGGTTGAGCGCGAAGTTCTGCTCGCGGTTGCGCGCCGTCACGCCCCAGACCGCGTTCTTGGCGTGTGCGTAGTCGCGCAGCGTCTTCAGCACCGCGGTCTTGCCGGTGATTTCGGTGACGCGCGCGTACAGCGGCGTGGCGCCGGGGCTTTCGAGGTAGACGAACTGGTTGATCAGCAGCGAGGGCACCAGCGGCCCGCTGATGCGGTAGAAGGTGTGGCCGCCCTGGCTCCAGCTCTCCATGGTCTTGCCGTGGCGTTCCCAGAAGTCGGCCGGCAGCGCCAGCACGCCGGTGTAGAGCAGGTCGCCGTCTTCCAGCGTCTTGTCGTTGAAGTAGTCCTCGGCCGGCAGGCCCAGGGCGCGCGCCTTGACGCGCATGTTGATGTCCTTGGACACCAGCACCACGTCGCGGTCGGCGTGCGCCGAGCGCAGGCTTTTGACGACGCCGAGGATCTGGTTGTCGGCCTTGCCCTGCGGCAGCCCTTCGGGCAGCTTGACGTCGAGCAGCGTGGTCTGGAAGAACAGCTTGCCGCCGGCCTCGCGGTGGCCGGTCTTGGCCAGCTCGATGCCGGCGGTGGGGTCGGTGGCGACGCCGTGCTTGTCGTGGAAGCTGGCCAGCGCGTCCAACTCGCGGCTGACCTGGCGCGCATTGCGCGCGACCTCGCTCATGCCCTTCTTGTGGTTGTCCAGCTCTTCCAGCGTGATCATCGGCAGGAAGACGTCGTGCTCCTCGAAGCGGAACAGCGACATCGGGTCGTGCATCAGCACGTTGGTGTCCAGCACGAAGAGCTTGGGCGGGCCTTCGTGGCGCGGCTTGCGGCTGCGCGGCCGCGGCTCGGGCGCGGCGGGGCGCGTCTGGGGCACCGCCACGGCGGCCGCGGGGGCGGCCGGCGCTGCCGGGGCCGCTTTTGCTGCGGCCGCGGCCTGGGCGGCGCGCTCGTCGAACAAGTCCAGCGTGGAGTGCGGCGTGGCGTCGGCGCTGGGCCGGGTCTTCAGCGCCCGCTTGTCGCCCTTGGGGCCGGCCTGGGCCTCGAAAGCGGTGGCGGCGAGCAGGTCGCCTTTCTTGGACGGGGGCTTGGGCAGGGGCATGGGCTGAATTCGCGGTTCAAAAGACGAAGGCCGCGCAGCAAGCTGGGCGGCCTTGGCGGGGACGGGACCTCGGGGGCACGCCGCCCGCAGGCGGCCACGGGACGGACGGCGCTCGGATCTCAGGCCGCCTTCTTCAAAGACTTCACGGCCTTGAGCACCTCGTCCACGTGCCCGGCCACCTTGATGCCGCGCCACTCGGCACGCATCACGCCTTCGGCGTCGATCAGGAAGGTGCTGCGCTCGATGCCCTTGACCTTCTTGCCGTACATGATCTTGTTCTTGACCACGCCGAACATGTGGCAGAGCTTTTCCTCGGTGTCGGCGATCAGCTCGAAGGGCAGTTCCAGGCTCTGCTTGAACTTGTCGTGCGAGGCCATGTTGTCGCGCGACACGCCGAAGACCACGGCACCGGCTTTCTGGAAATCCTTGTAGCGGTCGCGGAACTGCATCGCCTCGGTGGTGCAGCCGGGGGTGCCGTCCTTCGGATAGAAGTACAGCACCACGGCCTTGCCGAGGTTGGATTGCGGGGTCACCTTCACGCCGCCGGTGGCGTGCGCTTCGAATTCCGGGAGGGCTTTATTGACTACAGGCGTCATGTGTGGGCAGTTCTCGGCAAGCGTCACGCCGCACTGGCTTGACCATCGAATTATAAAGTCAGCGTCAAGTACCCTCCGCCGTGCCGGCCGGCGCCGCGTCCGCGGGCTCGACGATCAGTGCCGCCACCACGCGCCGGCCCTCGGCGGCCAGCACGTTGTAGGTGCGGCAGGCGGCCGGCGTGTCCATGGTCTCGATGCCGATGCGCCGCTCGATCAGCGGCCGCAGCAGCGAGGGGTGCGCGAAGCGCTGGCGCCGGCCGCTGCCGAAGATCACCAGCTCGGGCTGCAGCGCCAGGATGGGCTCGAAGTGCGCCGCCTGCAGCGCCTGGAACGACGGCACCGGCCAGGCCTGCACCGCGCCCACCCAGGGCACCAGCACGCTGTGCGGGTACATCGTCGGCCCGACGGCGACGCGGCCGGCGTCGTGGCGGCCGATCATGTTGACGCCGGCCAGGGTGTCGGGTTGGAACTTCAAGCGCTGCCGCCTTCTGCGTAGCCGTCGGGACCTAGAATTCTAGGTTCCGCACCGAGGCGTCAGCGCCCGTTTCCCTTGAAGCCCATCACCAAGTCCGCCAAGCTCGCCAACGTCTGCTACGACATCCGGGGCCCCGTGCTCGACAAGGCCCGGCAGATGGAGGAAGAGGGCCAGCACATCATCAAGCTCAACATCGGCAACCTGGCCGTGTTCGGGCTGGAGCCGCCCGACGAGATCGTGCAGGACATGATCCGCAACCTGCCGCACAGCGCCGGCTATACCGACAGCAAGGGCCTGTTCGCGCCGCGCCGCGCGGTGGTGCACTACACGCAGGAAAAGAAGATCCCGCACGTCACGGTGGACGACGTCTACCTGGGCAACGGCGCTTCCGAGCTGATCGTGATGAGCCTGAACGCGCTGCTCGACGACGGCGACGAAATCCTGGTGCCGGCGCCCGACTACCCGCTGTGGACGGCCGCGGTGTCGCTGTCCGGCGGCACGCCGGTGCACTACGTCTGCGACGAAGGCGCCGACTGGATGCCCGACGTCGACGACATCCGCCGCAAGATCACGCCGCGGACCAAGGGCATCGTCGTCATCAACCCGAACAACCCGACCGGCGCGCTGTACCCCGACAGCGTGCTGGAGCAGATCGTCGAGCTGGCGCGCCAGCACCAGTTGATCGTCTTCGCCGACGAGATCTACGACAAGACGCTGTACGACGGCCATACGCACACCAGCATCGCGAGCCTGGCCGACGACGTGCTGTTCGTCACCTTCAACGGCCTGAGCAAGAACTACCGCTCCTGCGGCTACCGCGCCGGCTGGATGGTGGTCTCGGGCGACAAGCGGCGCGCGAAGGACTACGTCGAAGGCCTGAACATGCTGGCCTCGATGCGGCTGTGCTCCAACACGCCGGGGCAGCTGGCGATCCAGACCGCCTTGGGCGGCTACCAGAGCATCAAGGACCTGGTGGCGCCCGGCGGCCGGCTGTGCCGGCAGCGCGACCTGGCCTATGGCCTGCTGAGCCAGATTCCCGGCGTCAGCGTCGTCAAGCCGAAGGCGGCGCTGTACATGTTCCCGCGCCTGGACCCGAAGATCTACCCGATCAGCGACGACCAGCAGTTCGCCTACGAGCTGCTGGCCGACGAGAAGGTGCTGATCGTGCAGGGCACCGGCTTCAACTGGGCGACGCCGGATCATTTCCGGCTGGTCTTCCTGCCCAACTCCGACGACCTGACCGAGGCCGTCGGCCGCATCGAGCGATTCCTGTCCCACTACCGCAAGCGGCATTCCGTATGAACGATATCCAGGTCGGCCTGCTCGGCATCGGCACCGTCGGCAGCGGCACCTTCAAGGTGCTGCAGCGCAATCAGGAAGAGATCCGCCGCCGCGCGGGCCGCGGCATTGCGATCACCATGGTGGCCGACCTCGACACCGCACGCGCCCAGGCGGTGGTCGGCAGCGCGGCGCAGGTGGTCAGCGACGCCCGCGCGGTGATTGCCAACCCGGCCATCGACATCGTCATCGAGCTGATCGGCGGCTACGGCATCGCCAAGGCGCTGGTGCTGGAAGCGATTGCCGCCGGCAAGCACGTGGTGACGGCCAACAAGGCGTTGCTGGCCGTTCACGGCACCGAGATCTTCGAGGCCGCGCGCGCCAAGGGCGTGATCGTCGCCTTCGAGGCGGCGGTGGCCGGCGGCATCCCCATCATCAAGGCGCTGCGCGAGGGGCTCACGGCCAACCGCATCGACTGGGTGGCCGGCATCATCAACGGCACGACCAACTTCATCCTCAGCGAGATGCGCGCCAAGGGGCTGGACTTCGGCGCGGCGCTCAAGGACGCGCAGGCGCTGGGTTATGCCGAGGCCGACCCCACCTTCGACATCGAAGGCGTCGATGCCGCGCACAAGGCGACCATCATGTCGGCCATCGCCTTCGGCATTCCGGTGCAGTTCGACAAGGCGCACGTCGAAGGCATCACCGCGCTGCAGGCGGCCGACATCCGCTACGCCGAACAGCTGGGTTATCGCATCAAGCTGCTGGGCATCACGCGCCGGCGCGAGCAGGGGATCGAGCTGCGCGTGCACCCGACCCTCGTGCCCGCCGCGCGGCTGATCGCCAACGTCGAAGGCGCGATGAACGCCGTGGTGGTGCAGGGCGACGCGGTCGGCACCACGCTGTACTACGGCAAGGGCGCCGGCAGCGAGCCCACCGCCAGCGCCGTGGTGGCCGACCTGGTCGACATCACGCGGCTGCACACCGCCGACCCGCACCACCGCGTGCCGCACCTGGCCTTCCAGCCCGGCGCGCTGGCGGCCACGCCCATCCTGACGATCGACCAGGTGGTCACCGCGTTCTACCTGCGCCTGGTGGTGGCCGACAAGGCGGGCGTGCTGGCGCGCATCACCGGCATCCTGGCCGAGCACGACATCAGCATCGACGCGGTGCTGCAGCGCGAGAGCGCGCAAGGCGAAGAAAAGACCGACCTCATCATCCTCACGCACGACACCGTCGAAGGCCGCATGAGCAAGGCGCTGGCGCAGATGCAGGCGCTGCCGACCGTGCTGGCGCCGATCGTCAAGATCCGCAAGGAAGAACTGAATTGAACCCCCAAGCTTGCCGCCAAGCGGCTTCGCGGCCCCCCAAGGGGGCGCGGGCCTCCTTTGGGGCGGCCCGGCAGGAGGCCCCGTGAAGTACATCAGCACCCGCGGCGACCGCACGCCGCGCGGCTTTTCCGACATCCTGCTCGAAGGCCTGGCGCCCGACGGCGGGCTCTACCTGCCGGCGCAGTACCCGAAGATCGACGACGCGACCTTGAAGCGCTGGCGCGGCCTGGCCTATGCCGACCTGGCCTTCGAGATCCTCTCGCTCTACATCGACGACATCCCGCCGGCCGACCTGAAGCGGCTGTGCCATGCCACCTACACGGCAGCCACCTACGGCACCGACGCCATCACGCCGCTGAAGCCGCTGGAAGACGGCGTCTTCCTGCAAGCCTTGTCCAACGGCCCGACGCTGGCCTTCAAGGACATGGCGATGCAGTTGCTGGGCCAGTTGTTCGAGTACGAACTGGGCCGCCGCGGCGAGCAGCTCAACATCCTGGGCGCCACCAGCGGCGACACCGGCAGCGCCGCCGAATACGCGATGCGCGGCAAGCGCGGCGTGCGCGTCTTCATGCTGTCGCCGCACGGCCGCATGAGCCCGTTCCAGCAGGCGCAGATGTTCAGCCTGCCCGACGCCAACATCCACAACCTGTGCATCGAAGGCGTGTTCGACGACTGCCAGGACATCGTCAAGGCCGTCAGCAACGACCTCGACTTCAAGCGCAAGTACCGCATCGGCACCGTCAACTCCATCAACTGGGCGCGGCTGCTGGCCCAGGTGGTGTATTACTTCGCGGGTTACTTCCAGGCCACCGCGTCCAACGCGCAGCGCGTCAGCTTCGCGGTGCCCTCGGGCAACTTCGGCAACATCTGCGCCGGCCACGTGGCGCGCTCGATGGGCCTGCCGATCGAGCATCTGGTGCTGGCCACCAACGAGAACGACGTGCTCGACGAGTTCTTCCGCACCGGCACCTACCGCGTGCGCGGCGGCGCCGAGACCTACGAGACCAGCAGCCCGTCGATGGACATCAGCAAGGCCAGCAACTTCGAGCGCTTCGTGTTCGACCTGCTGGGGCGCGACGCCGCGCGCACCGCCGAGCTGTTCGGCCCGAAGCTCGCGAAGGAGGGCGGCTTCACGCTGACGGCGGCCGAATTCGCGCCCGCGGCCTCGTTCGGCTTCGTCTCCGGCAAGAGCACGCACGCCGACCGCGTGGCGACCATCCGCGACACTTGGCAGCGCTTCGGCACGATGATCGACACCCACACCGCCGACGGGCTGAAGGTCGGGCGCGAGCGCCGCCGGCCCGGCGCGACGATGCTGGTGCTGGAGACGGCGCTGCCGGCGAAGTTCGCCGCCACCATCCACGAAGCGCTGGGCCGCGAGCCCGAGCGCCCGGCCGCGCTGCAGGGGCTGGAAGCGCTGCCGCGCCGCTTCACCGTGTTGCCGGTCGACGCGGCTGGCGTCAAACGTTACATCGAAGCGCACTGCTGAGCGTGCCATGGCCGCCGACCGCCGCCCGCTGCTGACCCTCGACGACGCGCTGGCGCGGCTGCTGGCCGGCGCCGCGGCGCACGCGGTCGCCGGGCGCGAAACCGTCTCCACCTTCGACGCGCTGGGCCGCGTGCTGGCCGCGCCGGTGCCAAGCCTGCTGGACGTGCCGCCGGCCGATAACACGTCGATGGACGGTTATGCGGTGTGCGCCGCCGACGTGGCGGCCGCCGGCACCGTGCTGCCGGTGGCGCAGCGCATTCCGGCCGGCGTGGTCGGCCAGCCGCTGGCGCGCGGCACGGCGGCACGCATCTTCACCGGCGCCCAGGTGCCGCCCGGCGCCGACGCGGTGGTGATGCAGGAGCAGTGCGAGGCACTGCCCGCCGAGCGCGGCGAGGGCCTGGGTGCCGTGCGCATCAACGGCGTGCCGCAAGCGGGCCAATGGATCCGCCGCCGCGGCGAAGACGTGCAGCACGGCGCCACCGTGCTGCAGCCCGGCACGCGGCTGACGCCGCAGGCGCTGGGCCTGGCCGCCTCGGTCGGCGCCGCCGAGCTGGCGGTGTGCCGCCGGCCGCGCGTGGCGCTGTTCTCCACCGGCGACGAACTGGCCATGCCCGGCCAGCCGCTCAAGCCCGGCGCCATCTACAACAGCAACCGCTTCACCTTGCGTGCGCTGCTGCAGGCCGCCGGCTGCGAGGTCAACGACCTCGGCATCGTGCCCGACCGGCTGGACGCCACGGTCGACGCGCTGCGCCGCGCCGCCGAAGGCAACGACTTGATCCTCACCTGCGGCGGCGTGTCCGGCGGCGACGAAGACCACGTGCGCCCGGCCGTCGAATCGCTGGGCTGGATCGAGCACTGGCAGCTGGCGATCAAGCCGGGCAAGCCCTTGGCGTATGGCGGGGTCCGCCGGTCAGCGCCGGCGGTTGGCGGCGTTCGCGGCGCCGAAGCAGACAACGCGCTGTTCATCGGCCTGCCGGGCAACCCGGTGTCGAGCTTCGTCAACTTCCTGCTCGCCGTGGCGCCGGTGCTGCGCGTGATGCAGGGCGGCGCCGGCGCGCTGCCGGCCGGGCTGGCGATGCGCGCCGACTTCGACTGGCCGCGGCCCGACAAGCGGCGCGAGTTCCTGCGCGCGCGGCTCAACGGCGCCGGCGGGCTGGACCTGTTTCCCAACCAGAGCTCGGGCGTGCTGACCTCGGCCGTCTGGGCCGACGGGCTGGTCGACAACCCCGCGGGGCAGGCCATCCGCCGCGGCGACGGCGTGCGCTTCCTGCCGTTTGCCGAGCTGATCGGGCGTTAGCACGATGGCGATCCGGCTGCGCTTCTTCGCTTCGCTGCGCGAGGCGCTGGGCCCCGGCGAGGAACTGCCGGCCGCGCCCGGGCTGACGCTCGGCGCGCTGCGCCGGCAACTCATCGCGCGCGGCGGCGCCTATGCCGAGCGCCTGGCCGAAGGCCGCGCCGTGCGCGGCGCGGTCGACCAGGTGATGGCCGACGACGCCACCCCGGTGCCCGATGGTGCCGAGGTGGCCTTCTTCCCGCCGGTGACCGGCGGCTGAGGCGCTACGCCAAAGCCGCCAGCGCCGCGGCCCGCGCGGGCGCCGAGGCCGGCCGCAGCGGCGCGCGCAGTTCGTCGCTGATCCAGCCCTGCTGCGCCAGCACCGCCTTGACGGGTGCCGGGTTGGGCTCGGCGAACAGCGCGCGCGTCAACGGCGCCAGCCGCTGCCACACGGCCCGCGCCGCGGCCAGCTGATCGGTCGCCAGCAAGCGTTGCAGTTCCACGAAAGCCGCCGTGGCGACGTGGGCCGAGGCCGAGATGCCGCCCACCGCGCCGCGCGCCAGCTGGTCGAACAGCTCGTCGTCGTTGCCGGCCAGCAGCGCCAGGCGGCCGTCGTCCAGCAAGGCCTGCGCGGCGGCGCGGTCGCCGCTGCAGTCCTTGACGGCCACGATGCGCGGATGCGCCGCCAGCGCCAGCAGCGTGGCCGGCTCGATGCGAACGCCGCTGCGCGCCGGGACGTCGTAGACGATCAAGGGCCGCGGCGAGGCGTCGGCCACCTGGGTGAAGAAGTCGGCGATGCCGGCCTGCGACGGCTTCACGTAGGCTGGCGCCGCCAGCAGAAAGCCCGCCACGCCGGGCTGCGCCTGCGCGCACTGCCGCGCGCGTGCGGCCACCGCCGCCGGGCGCACGCCGGCCAGGCCCATCCACACCGGCTTGCCGCCGCTGGCCTGCAGCGTCAGCGCCAGCACCTGCGCCTGCTCGTCGGCGTCCAGCATCGCGGCTTCGCCGGTGCTGCCGCAGACGACGAAGCCGGCCACGCCTTGCGCCGCCAGGTGCCGCACCAGGCGCGGCAGCGCCGCGGCGTCGACCGCATCGCCGCGCAAGGGCGTGATCAAAGGGATCCAGATCCCGGACAAGTCCACCATCGTTCGCACTCCTCGACATCGACACCGACCGCGTGGAAGCACCGCGCCGGGCGTGCGCAGGAACGCGGGAGGTGGAGGAGGAAAGTGCTCGAGGGAAACCGCCGTCGTTCCGTCGCCAGCCTGACGACGGAAACGTTTGCTCCGGTCAGACGAGCAACGGTTTTTCGGCACCCCGTTTGCAGGCCACGCCCGCGGCGGCCGGCGCAGGGCGCGGGCGCGGCAGGGGCAAGGCGGGGCAGGGCATGGGCGCGCATTCTAGCGATGCGACAATCCGCCCCGCTCATGACAGCGCCGCCCCGCGTCAGCATCCAGACCGCCGACTTCGACCTCGCCGCCGAGACCGCGGCGCTGCGCGCAGGCGACCTCGGCATCGGCGCCGTGGCCGCCTTCGTCGGCACCGTGCGCGACCGCCACCCCGGCCAGGCCGGCGGCATCAGCCGCCTGGAACTGGAGCACTACCCCGGCATGACCGAGAAGGCCATCGAGGCGATGATCGACGAGGCGCTGCGCCGCTTCGAGCTGCGCGCCGCGCGCGTGGTGCACCGCGTGGGGCCGCTGCAGCCGGGCGAGCAGATCGTGCTGGTGCTGGCCGCGGCCGCCCACCGCGGCGCGGCGTTCCAGGCTTGCGAGTTCCTGATGGACTACCTGAAGACGCAGGCGCCGTTCTGGAAGAAGGAAAGCACGCCCGAGGGCGAGCGCTGGGTCGACGCGCGCGTCGCCGACGACGAAGCGCTGGCGCGCTGGGGCCTGCGCGCCGGGAACGCCGCTACCGCGACCGCCGCTGCAACCGCCGCCACGGCGGCGGCCGGCTGAAAGGCACGATGTCGGACCCCGCGACCGCGTCCCGTGTCGACCCGCACCGCCTGCGCCACGCGCTGGGCCGCTTCGCCACCGGCGTGACCATCGTCACCACGCTGGGGCCCGACGGCAAGCCGCTGGGGCTGACGGTCAATTCCTTCAACTCGCTGTCGCTCGACCCGCCGCTGGTGCTGTGGTCGCTGCGGCACAGCAGCGGCAGCCTGGGCGTGTTCCGCGCCGCGCCGCGCTTTGCGGTGAACGTGCTGACCGAAGGCCAGGCCGAGCTGTCGCGCCAGTTCGCGTCGCGCGGCGAACACCGCTTCGACCCGCCTTGCTGGCAGCGCGACGGCGACAGCGGCCTGCCGCTGCTGGCCGGCGCCGCGGCCAGCTTCGTCTGCGAGACCGCCGCCCGCCACGAGGCCGGCGACCACGAGCTCTTCATCGGCCGCGTGCTCTCGCTGGCCGAAAGCCACGAGCCGCCGCTGCTGTTCTACGGCGGGCGCTACCGGCGGCTGGGGCCGCTGCTGTAGAGCGGCGGTAACCCGCCGGTAACGCCCCCGTTCTACGGTGCGACGCACGGTGCCGCCGTTGCCGCGGGGCGACGGGCGCCGGCGGGAGCGGCGACCATGCAAGCGAGACAAGGGCGCAAGGCGGGGCTCGCAACGACGACGGCCTTGGTGGCGGCAGCGGGCCTACTGGTGTCGTGCGGCATCGGTGGCGGCGGCAGCAGCGGCAGCAGCGGCAGCGGCGCGGCGGCCGACCCCGGCGACTCGTCGGGGACCACGCCGCCGCCCACTAGCGGCAGCACCACCGGGCCGCGCCGTGCCGTTGCCGCCCACGGTGCTGACGTTCTACTCGCTGCCGTTGGGCGGCAGCACGACGATTTCGACCACCTACCACTTCAAGAGCAGCAGCACGGTCACGGTCGGCGGGCAGCCGCCCACCACCACGACGAGCGACACGCAGCAGCCGTCGAACGACACCATCCGCTTCGTGCGCCGCGAATCCATCACCGTGCCCGCCGGCAAGGGCTTCCCCCTCAAGCGCACCACCGTGACCCAGGGTGTGACGACGGGCACCGAGACCAGCTTGTCGCTGCGCTTCAATGGGCAGCCGGTGACGAACTGACGAGGAGCACCTGATGACGCGGCCGATTCACGCCTCCGCCGCGGCCTTCGCGCTGGCGCTCGCCGCCGCGCTGGCGGCCGGCAGCTGCCATGCCCAGCCCGAAGTCGAGGAACGCCTGTGCGCCTCGATGGCCCGCCATCTGGAGCGCCTGGAGGCCTCGCCGCGCACGCGGCCCGAGGCGCTGGCCCAGGCGCGCGAGCGCTACCGGCAGCGCTGCGACGCCGCCTCGCAGGCTGCGCCGGCGGCGGCTCCGACCGCGACCGCGCCGCCGCCGCAGCAGCCACCGGCGGCGCCTGTCACGCGGACACAGACCCCCGGCCGCTTCGTCGACTGGAACCGGGCGCTCGACGCCGATTGCCGGCCGACGCCGCCGGGCGGCGACGGCAGCGGCATGGCCACGCGCTGCGCGCAGGCCAAGATCGACCGCGCGCTGGCCGAGCGCCGACTTGATCAGGCCGAGGTCGATGCCTGTCTGGCGCCGGGCCCGTCCGCGGACAGTGGCGCCGCGACCGAACGCGCCGCGCGCCCGCGCGATCGGGCCGAGGCCCGGCGCGCGGCGCTCGGCGGGCCCGCCTATTGGGCCTGGGAAGGCCCCGGTGGCTGCCGGCTGGTCGACCGCGTGCGCACGACGTTCGCCGCGCCGCCCGAAGACGCGACCACCACCGCCGCCACCAACACGACCACCGACGCCGCCGCCCAGGCCAGGATGTGCAGCCTCGACCCGCGGCTGCCGTTCTGCCGCTCGGCCGAGTCGCTGCCCTTGTCGCCGCCGGGCAGCCGCGGCGAGCCCTACTGGCGCTGGCAGGCCCAGGCCTACTCGCAGTGCGGCGCGCAGTTGGCCGCCGGCCAGCCGCGCGAGCATTGCGCGCGCCGCATCGTCGAGCAGGCGCTGGCCGAGCGCCGCGCGGCGCCGGCCGCGGTGGACGCCTGCCGCGCGCGCTGGCGCGCCGGCGCGCGCGACGAGCCCGAGCCGATGAGCGTCGACCAGTGCCTGCTGGCCGCCGCGCTGCTGGAGCAGGCCGCCACCTCGCGCGTCGTCGATGCCGCCGCGGCGCGGCCCTCATCGGCACCCCCGGCCTTGAACGTGCAAGGCCTGAACCGGCCCGAGCTGGTGGCGCCGCTCTACGCCGGCGACGGGGCGCGCGTGTCGAATGACGTTGAAAATACAAGTTATGCGCTGACCTCGTTCGGCCGCCTCAACGAAGCGTGCCCGAACCTGGGGCTGGCCGGCACGGCGATGCAGATCGCGCAAGCGCAGGTCCGCCGCACGCAGGAGGCGGTGGCGCGCGGCGTGTCCGGACGCGGCAGCGCGGCCGACGCGGCGACCACCATCGCCGCCGCCAACGAGATGATGAAGATGCTGCCCGACTGCGAGCGCATCGTCGACGACCCGCCGCGCCGCGAGGCCTGCAGGGCCGAGCGCGACAGCGCCTTCCAGGTGCAGCGCTCGCCGCCCGCGCTGGCCGACGCCAGTCGCCTGATCGAACGGCACGGCTGCGCCGGCCCGCAGATGGCGCGCTACGCCCGCCAGTTGGCGGACTGGCTGCTGGCGCCGCCCGGCGGTCGCGGCAGTCTCGCGGGGTTGGAGCGCCACCCGCAGGCGCCGGCGCTGAACCGCTTGTTCGAGCAATGCCGCCGCCAGGCCGGCGACGGCGTGGCCGACGCCTGGTGCGGCTGCTACGTGCGCTCTTTCGCCGGCGCGCCGCGCGGCACGCGCTCGGCGCCGGCCGACGTGCTGGACGCCGCCGCGCGCAGCGCCTTCGTCGGCGGGCCGCTGGCCTGGTACGCGCCGCCAGAGATCGCCGAATGCGAACCCCGTCGCCAGGCCATCGACCGCTGGCGGCGCGACCAGGCGATCGCCCGGCCCGTCGTCACCGCCTGCCTGGTGCAGCAGGCGCCTGCCGAGGTGCTGCTGCAGCCCGACCTGCAGGCCTGCCGCTACCGCAGCGCCGGCGGAACCATCGAGCTGCGCGCCACGCAATGCGCGCCCCGGCTGCTGGCGCAGGAGTGGGGCAGCGAGCCGGTGGCGTGCAGCCCGTAGACGATGGCTCCGGATGGCCCGCGATGGCCTCCGATGGCCCGACCGGCCGTCCGTGAATCGGCGGGGCTGCCACGATGAGGCCGATGCGCATCAGCCTGCTCGGCGCGCCCCGCCTGCACCGCGGCGACCAGGCCCATGACCTGGCGGCCAGCGACGCGCTGCTGCTCGCCTGGCTGGCCCTCGACGGCGCCGTGCCGCGCCGGCGTGCGGCCGAATGGCTGTGGCCCGACCGCGACGCGCGCCGCGCCAACCTGAGCCTGCGCCAGCGCCTGTTCAGGCTCAAGCGCGCGGCCGGCGTCGACGTGGTGGTGGGCGATGCCACGCTGGAGCTGGCCGGCCACGTCGTCCACGACCTGGCGGACTTCGAAGCCCGGCTCGGCGCCGATGCCGAGCACGGCCGCGGCGAGCTGCTGGCCGGCATCAGCCCCAGCGCCGACGGCGAGGCCGCGCAATGGTTGGTGCTGGCGCGCGAGCGCTGGGCCGAGCGCCGCCAGCGCGCGCTGGCCGAACGCGCCGAAGCCTTGGCCGCCAGCCAGCAGTTGGCGGCCGCACTGCGCTATGCCGAGCGCCTGGCCGCCGAGGCGCCCTGGCTGGAGCATGCCCAGCGCCGCGTGATGCGGCTGCACTACCTGCGCGGCGACCGCGCCGCCGCGCTGGCCGCCTATCGGCGCTGCGAGCAATGGCTGGCGCGCGAACTGGGCGCCAGGCCGGGCACCGAGACGCGCGCGCTGGCCGCGCTGCTGGCCGACGACGCTGCCGCTGCGCCGGCTGAGTCCGCCGCGGCGCCCCTGCCGCCGCCGCTGGCCTTGCTGCGCCCGCCGCGGCTGGTAGGGCGCGAGGCGGCGCTACAGCGCATCGCCGCCGCCTGGCAGGCCGGGCGCCACGTGCTGGTGAGCGGCGAGCCGGGCATCGGCAAGAGCCGGCTGCTGGCCGAGCAGGCGGCGCGTGCCGGCGCGCTGGTCGTCGAGGCGCGCCCCGGCGATGCGCAGCTGCCCTACGGCGTGGCGGCGCGCCTGGTGCAGGGATGGCTGCAGCGCGCCGGCGCGCCGGCCGCCGCCTGGGCGGCCGAGGAATGGGCGCGCTTCGCGCCCGGGCTGGGGCCGCCGGCGCCCGGCGCCGCGGCCACCGCGCGTCTGCAGGCGGCGCTGGCCGCCTGGGCCGCGCACGCGGCCGCCGCCGGTGGCGCAGCCGTGATCGTCGACGATCTGCAGTTCGCCGATGCCGCGTCGCTGGACGCCTTGCTGGCGCTGCTGGCGCCGGCCGTGGCGCCATCCGCCTCGCCCGCATCACCCGCATCACCAGCGTCCACACCCGCGCCGCTGCGCTGGCTGCTGGCGGTGCGTGCCGCCGAACGCCCGCCCGCGCTGCAGGCCTGGCTGGCCTCGCCGGCCGGCGACGGTACCGAGGAACTGCAGCTCGCCGCGCTCGACGCCGAGGCAGTGGCCGAACTGCTGCAATCACTGGCGCTGCCGGACCTGGACGCCGCCGGCTGGGCTACGGCCCTGTGGCGCCACGCCGGCGGCAACCCTTTCTACACGCTGCAGACGCTGCTCGGCTGCGCCGGCGCCACCGGCGGCCCGCCGCCGGCGGCGCTGCCGGTGCCGCAGCACCTGGGCCAGCTCGTGCAGCGGCGGCTGCAGCAGCTGGGCGCGCCGGCGCTGCAACTGGCGCAGATCGCCGCGCTGGCCGAGGCCGACTTCTCGGTGCCGCTGGCCGCGCGGCTGCTGCAGCGCCATGCCGTGGAGCTGGCGCCGGCCTGGTCCGAGCTGGAAGCCGCGCAAGTGCTGCGCGGCGGCGCCTTCGCCCACGACCTGGTGCGCGAAGGCGTGGCCGCCACGCTGCCGGCGCCGATCGCCTGCGAGCTGCACCGCCAGATTGCCGATGCGCTGGCGCATGGTGATGGCGACCGCGACCGCGACCGCGCCGTGCCGCCGGCGCGGCTGGCACGCCACCTGGAGCAAGGCGGCCAGCCGCTGCGCGCCGCGGCCGCCTACGTGGCCGCGGCCGACCAGGCGCTGGCCGCCGGGCTGCGTCGCGAGGAGGCCGCGATGCTCGACGCCGCGCGGCGCGGCCTGGCGCGCGGCGGCAGCCGCCAGCAGCGCTTCCGGGTGCTGGAGCGGCGCTGCCGCGCGGCCCGCTACGTCGACGCCTACGCCGAGCAACTGCGCCTGGCCGATGAACTGAGCGCACTGGTCGATGGGCCGCTGGACGCCGCCGATGCGGCCTTGAGCCTCGCCGCCGTCCATGCCGAAGGCCAGCAGTGGGCGCCGGCGCTGTCCGCGGTCGAAGCAGCGCTGGGCCAGCTTCCGGCCGGCGAAGGGCGGCGGCGGCGCCGCGCGGCGGCGCTGCTGGCCCGCTGCCGCATGGGGCTGGGCGATGCCGATGCCGCCATCGCCGCGATGCAGGCCGGCGCCGGCGATGCGCTGGCCGGCGACGACAGCGAGGCCGCGCGCTACCTGATCGACCTGGCCAGCCTGCTGGGCAAGGCCGACCGGCCGCGCGAGGCCTGGCCACTGCTGCAGCGCGCCCGTGCCATTGCCGACGCGGCCCACGACTGGGGCCTGGCCGCGGAAGCCTACATGTACCTCGGCTGGCTGCACACGAACTGGGCCCGCACGCGGCGCTCGGTCCCGTACTACGAAAAGGCGCGCGAGCTGCACGCGCGCACCGGCGCGCCGATGTCGACGTCGGTCGTCTTCTTCATCGGCCTGGCGCGCCAGTACCGCGAACTGGGGCGCTATGCCGAGGCGCAGCAACTGATGGAGGTCATCCTCGCCACGCAGGGCGGCGCCGGCGAGTACCCGATGCGCACCGTCGGGCTGATGGACCTGGCCGTGCTGTTCCTCGAACTGGGCCAGCCGGCGCGCGCGCTGCAATTGCTGGGCTCGGGCCGCGAGCCGCCGGCCGACGCCTATGCGCCGTCGTGGCTGGTGCCGCGGGCGCGCATCGAAGCCTGGGCCGGCCGGCCGGCGGCCGACCTGTTGCAAGCGGCCTTCGAGCTGGTGCGCAACGAAAGCCAGCGGCTGCTGCGCTGGGTGGTGGCGCGCGACCTTGCGCTGTCGCTGCCGGCGGACGAAGGCGAGGCGCTGGTCCGCGCCGAGGCCGCCGACTGCGCCGCCGTCGACTGCCCCAGCGCCTTGTGGAGCCTGCGCATCGCGCACTGCGACCGCCTGCTGGCCCTGGGCCGCGCCGACGAGGCCGCGGCCCTGGCGCGAGCGCTGCTGCGTCGCTTCGCCGGCGGCGTGCCGCCAGGCGTCTATCCGCCGCGCGCCTGGCTGATCGTCCACCGCGCGCTCGCCGCCGCCGGCGACGCGCCCGCCGCCGCCGAAGCCCACCGCCAGGGCCGCCGCTGGCTGCACGACTGGGCGCTGCCCAACGTGCCACCGCCCTACCGCGAGAGCTTCCTGCACCGCAATCCGTTCAACCCGGCGTTCGCGCAGCCGTTCGACGCGGCGCGGTGAGGCGGCGCGCGGGACGCCGCTTCAGGCCTTGACGGCAACCCGTTACCGCGGCGTTATCGTTGCCCCTCACGGCTGGGCGGCGGCCTTGAAACCGCGCCGCCCGGCCGCATGTCCATGACAGTTTCAAGGACTTCATCCATGCGCTTCGACAAACTCACCACCGCCTTCCAGCAAGCCCTGGGCGATGCCCAGAGCTTGGCCCTGAGCCGCGACAACCCCTACATCGAGCCGGCTCACCTGCTGGCCGCCATGCTGCAGCAGCCCGACGGGCCCAAGGCCTTGCTGGACCGCGCCGGCGCCAACACGGCCGGGCTGGCGGCGGCGATGGACACCGCCATCCGCAACCTGCCGCAGGTGCAGGGCGGCGGCCAGCAGATCCAGCCCGGGCGTGACCTGGTGGTGCTGCTGCAGCAGGCCGACAAAGAGGCCGGCAAGCGCGGCGACCAGTTCATCGCCAGCGAGATGTTCCTGCTGGCGGCGGCCGAGTCGAAGAGCGACTTCGGCGGCATCGTGCGCGGCCATGGCCTCACGCGCAAGGCGCTGGAGGCGGCCATCGACGCGGTGCGCGGCGGCCAGAAGGTCGATTCGGCCGAAGCCGAAGGCCAGCGCGAGGCGCTGAAGAAGTACACGCTCGACCTCACCGAGCGCGCGCGCCGCGGCAAGCTGGACCCGGTGATCGGCCGCGACGACGAGATCCGCCGGACGATCCAGGTGCTGCAGCGGCGCAGCAAGAACAACCCCGTGCTGATCGGCGAGCCCGGTGTCGGCAAGACCGCCATCGTCGAAGGCCTGGCGCAGCGCATCGTCAACGGCGAGGTGCCCGAGAGCCTGAAGGACAAGCGCGTGCTGGTGCTCGACATGGCCGGGCTGCTGGCCGGCGCCAAGTACCGCGGCGAGTTCGAAGAGCGGCTGAAGGCCGTGCTCAAGGAGGTGGCCGCCGACGAGGGCCGCATCATCCTGTTCATCGACGAGCTGCACACGATGGTGGGCGCCGGCAAGGCCGAGGGCGCGATCGACGCCGGCAACATGTTGAAGCCCGCGCTGGCGCGCGGCGAGCTGCATTGCATCGGCGCCACCACGCTGGACGAGTACCGCAAGTACGTCGAGAAGGACGCTGCGCTCGAGCGCCGCTTCCAGAAGGTGCTGGTCGACGAGCCCAGCGTCGAGGCGACGGTTGCCATCCTGCGCGGCCTGCAGGAGAAGTACGAGGTGCACCACGGCGTGGAGATCACCGACCCGGCGATCGTCGCCGCGGCCGAGCTGAGCCACCGCTACATCACCGACCGCTTCCTGCCCGACAAGGCGATCGACCTGATCGACGAGGCGGCGGCCAAGATCAAGATCGAGATCGACTCCAAGCCCGAGGCGATGGACAAGCTCGACCGCCGGCTGATCCAGCTGAAGATCGAGCGCGAGGCCGTCAAGAAGGAGAAGGACGAAGCCTCGGTGCGGCGGCTGTCGCTGATCGAGGACGAGATCGGCAAGCTCGAGCGCGAGTACGCCGATCTCGAAGAGATCTGGAAGAGCGAGAAGGCCACCGCGCAGGGTTCGGCGCACGTCAAGGAAGAGATCGACCGCATCAAGTTCCAGATCGAGGAGCTCAAGCGCAAGGGCGACTTCAACAAGGTGGCCGAGCTGCAGTACGGCAAGCTGCCCGAGCTGGAGCACAAGCTGAAGGAAGCGCAGGCCAAGGAGATGGGCAAGAAGGGCGGCAAGGACGGCAAGTCCGGCCCGCAGCTGCTGCGCACGATGGTCGGTGCCGAAGAGATCGCCGAGGTGGTGTCGCGTTCCACCGGCATCCCGGTGTCCAAGCTGATGCAGGGCGAGCGCGACAAGCTGCTGCACATGGAAGCCAAGCTGCACGAGCGCGTGGTCGGCCAGGACGAGGCCATCACTGCGGTGTCGGACGCCATCCGCCGCTCGCGCGCCGGGCTGTCGGACCCCAACCGGCCGCTGGGCAGCTTCCTGTTCCTGGGCCCCACCGGCGTCGGCAAGACCGAGCTGTGCAAGGCGCTGGCCGGCTTCCTGTTCGACAGCGACGACCACATGATCCGCATCGACATGAGCGAGTTCATGGAGAAGCACTCGGTGAGCCGGCTGATCGGCGCGCCGCCGGGCTACGTGGGCTACGACGAAGGCGGCTACCTGACCGAGGCGGTGCGCCGCAAGCCCTACAGCGTGCTGCTGCTCGACGAGGTGGAGAAGGCCCACCCCGACGTCTTCAACGTGCTGCTGCAGGTGCTGGACGATGGCCGCCTGACCGACGGCCAGGGCCGCACCGTGGACTTCAAGAACACCGTCATCGTGATGACCAGCAACCTGGGCTCGCACCTCATCATGCAGATGGCCGGCCAGCCCAACGACAAGATCCGCGACGCCGTGTGGGCCGAGGTCAAGCAGCACTTCAGGCCCGAGTTCCTGAACCGCATCGACGAGACCGTGGTCTTCCACGCGCTGGACCAGAAGAACATCGAGAACATCGCGCGCATCCAGTTGCGCCAGCTCGAGCACCGGCTGGAGAAGCTGGAGATGAAGCTGGTCGTGTCGCCGGAAGCGCTGGCCGAGCTGGCCAAGGTCGGCTTCGACCCGGTGTTCGGCGCGCGGCCGCTCAAGCGGGCGATCCAGCAGCGCATCGAGAACCCGGTGAGCAAGCTGATCCTGGAGGGCAAGTTCGGCCCCAAGGACGTGATTCCGGTCAACGTGAAGAACGGCGAGTTCGACTTCAACCGGGTCGTGCACTGAGTTGGGCGGCGCGGCGTTCAGCGTAGGCCGCTGGACGCCGGCGCAACGGGCGGCAGAGCGCGCAGGGCCCTGACCGCCCGGCCCGGTCTGAGCTGGCGTTCAAGCCGCGAGCGGCAGCCCCATGCCGCTGACCAACGCGGTGAAACGCGGGTGCGTGCGAACCGGGTCGTAACGCGCCGCGCCTCGCATCAGCGCCAAATGACGGATCGCGTGCCGTTTCATCGCGTCTTCCAGCCCATCGAACGCCGATTCCATGTTCCCGAGCCCGAGGTGGATCTCCGAGATCGCTGCCGACACGCGCCCGGCGGGAGCGCTCGCGCCTTGCAATTCGTCGAGCAGTTCTTGAGCGCGCCGTCGCTGGCCGGCGATCGCACACGCGTAACCCAGGCGGCCGATGACGATCGGCGACGCCCGCGGAAGCCGCGCGGCCTCGTCCAGCCGTGCCAGGGCCTGCTTGACGCGCCCCGAATCCAATTCGGCGTCGGCCAGCAGCAGGTACGCAGGTTCGAAGTCGCCGTCGATCGCGATCGCCGCCCTGGCATGCAAGGCAGCCCCTTCGTAGTCGCGCACGTAGTAGCGCGCGAACCCGAGCGTGCCGACGGTGAACGCCGTTCGCGGCTCGATGTCGCGTGCACGCGCGATGTCGCTGCAGCCTTGCTCCGCTCGCCCCGTCATCAGCAGACACATGCCGCGCGCCAGCAGCGCCGCGGGGTATTCCGGGCATTGCGCTACCGCGCGTTGCAGCACCTGCTCGGCATAGTGCCAGTCGTGCTGCGCCTGGCTGGCCATTCCCAGCGCCACCAGGGCATGGGGGATCGCGGCCGGATCGAGGCGCGCTGCACGTAACGCAGCGGCGCGAAGTTCGGGCCATTGCGCCTGCCAGACCTGCGGTTGGGCATTGACCAGGCCCGACAGCGTGAGCGCCATATCGCCGAGTGCCGAAACATCTTCGGGATGGAGCCGCAAGCGGGCGCGCAATTGGCGCACACGCCGCGACAGCGTACGGCCGCCGTCGATGGCCGGACCGACGTCGAAATACAGCATGCGCCTCAACACGTCGTCGACCGTCGGCGTCTCGGCCATCGGTTGCCAGCCGATGCGCGTTCTCGCAGCCCCTTCCAGAAACGCATCGACGATGTCGGCCGCCAAGCGCTGCTGCATGTCCAGCGCATCGGTCCAGATGTCATCGATCGCATGTGCCCAGACCTGGCGCGCCGCAAGCGGGTCGACGATGCGCACCATCGCGCGCAAGCGCGCGCCATGGCGATGGACCGCGCCTTCCACGACCCACAGACCGCCTTCGTGCGAAGCGCCTGCCACCACCAATTCGACGTTGGGGTGGTTGGCGAGCTCGAGCGCAAGCTCATCGGCCACGGCCTTGCCGAAATGCCGCTCGTGCCACGGCTCACCGTGGAGCTCGAAAGCCTGCAGTTGCAGGCGCAGCGCACCGACGCTGCCGACGGTGCCGACGTTGCCGACGCTGCCGACGCTGCCGATGGCCGCGGGCGCCGTCGACATCGGTTCGAACGCCCGGCGTTGCAAGCGCCGGGTCGCGACCTGGAACGAGCGGCGCGGCAATTCGATGCGCAACGGGTTGGCCGCGCCCTCGCCGAGGTAGTAGTGCTCGAGGCGCGAGCGCAAGCGCCAGATCTCGTTTCGAACGCAGGCGTCGATGCGCGGATCGAAATCGGCATCGCGCCCGAACAGATCGACCGCGATCGCGTATTCCTTCAAGCGCCCAGCGCGGCCGGCCAACGTCTCCTCGGCCAGGAAGTTGAGCAGCCCGCGCAAACGCGACGACGAGGCGAACGCCTTGCTCGACAGCACGCGCACGAGCTCGTCGCTCAGCCCGCTGGCCGTGTCCGCGGGTTCCTCGGTCGAATCCTCGGTCGAAGGCGCGATGTCGATGGCGAACCCCGTAAAATCGATATTTCTATAGATCGTAGATCACAACGCCCGTGACGCGAAACGCGGGTTTGCCCTGGTCGAAAAGGGGCCTGCCTGCCTTCGCGTGTCGCCTCCCGGCTCAGACGTCTCACGACTTTCTTGCGCCGGCGCCCGCACCTAACCTCCATTGCATTGCCGCGCCATCTCGAGGCGCAACGCAGACCAGGAGACGAAAGATGCACAGCGGCAGGCGCGGTTTTTATGGGTGGTGGGCACTGGCCAGCACTGCCGTGGTGACGTTCGTGACCTGCGGCGGCGTGTTGTATTCGTTCGCCGCTTTCGTTCCCTTCATCGCGCAGGACTTCGGCTGGAGCAGCGCGGACGTCTCGGGGCCCTTCACGGTCGCGATCGTGCTCAGCCAACTCAGCGCGCCCGTGGCCGGCGCGCTGCTCAAGCGCTACGGGCCGCGGCGCGTCATCCCGGCCGGCGGGCTGTGCTACGCGCTGGGCCTGCTCGTGATGCAGCAGATGACGAGCCTGCCGGAGTTCTACCTCGGCTTCGGCTTGCTGATCGGCCTGGGGGCAGGGTTCAGCGGCGTGATCGCTGCCGACACGGTCGCCAACAACTGGTTCCGTCGCAAGGTGCCGCTGGCCATGGGCTTGAACGTCGCGGCGCAGGGGCTGGGCGGCATCGTGCTCGTGCCGGTGGTGATGTCGGTGATCACGGCACAGGGTTGGCGCGGCGCCTACCTTGCGCTGGCGCTGGCGACTGCGCTGTTCGGCGTGTTGCTGCCGGCGCTCTTTCTGCGCAACCGGCCCGAAGACCTGGGCCAGGTGCCCGACGGCGCTGCCGCGGGTGCCGCGCTGGCGCCGCCGGCGTTCGCGCCGCCGGCCGGCGGTGACTTCTCGCTCGCGGAAGCGGCCGCGACGCCTGCGTTGTGGTTGCTGACGCTCACGCTGGCGGCCATCTTCTTCATGGTGGGCATGGTCATGGCGCACCACGTCGCGTTCCTCGAAAGCATCGGCCTGACGAAGACCATGGCCGCGTCCGTGCTCGGCGTGCTGCTGGGTTGCGGCTCGCTCGGCAACCTGGGCTTCGGCCTGCTGGCGCTGCGCATGGACATGCGCCGGCTCGCCGTGGTGGCGCAGGCGCTGATGCTGTGCGGCATGGCGCTCAACCTGATGACACACACGCAGGCCATGGCCTGGCTGGCGGCCGTGCTGTTCGGTCTGGGTTTCGGCGGCGCCACCGTGCTCGGCATGAGCCTGATCTCCATCTGGTTCGGCCGCAAGGATTTCCCCCGCATCGTCGGCACCGTGATGATCGTCGCGGCCGTCGGCAATCTGGGACCGGTGATCGCCGGCGTCATCCGCAGCCGCACCCACAGCTACGACCTCGCCTTCGCGGCGGGCACCGCCGCAGCGCTGGTCGCACTCGTCGCGATGCTCGTCGTGCGCCGGCCGGCGCGCGCGGCCGCCCATGCGGCTGCAGCGCATCAAGCACCACTGACCTCACCCCACCTTTGACAGGAGCCTCCAGACATGCAACTCAACGACACCCCGCTGGACGACAGCGCCGACGAACAAGTGATGCAGGCCGACGTCGTCGTCATCGGCGGCGGTCTGTCGGGGCTTCCGGCTGCCGTCTCGGCGGCCGAGGCCGGCGCGCGCAAGGTGCTGGTGCTCGAGCGTCGCAAGCTGCTCGGCGGCACCGGACGCATGGTCGGCAACCTGTTCGGCGTCGACTCTCCGGAACAGCGCCGGCAAGGCATCGAGCACGCCGCCGACGAAATCTTCGACTACCACATGGAGCGCGCCCACTGGCGCTGCGACGCCCGGCTGGCGCGCAACCTGATCGATGCCTCCAAGGACGTGCTCGCGTGGCTCGAATCGAAGGGCGCGAAGTTCCAGCGTGTCGTTGCCAGCACCGGCAAATACCGCTGCTCGCACCAGATCATCGACGGCTCGGGCGAAAGCCTGATGCCGCTGACCGGCAACGTGATCGCGCAGATCCTGATCGACGAATGCAAGCGACTGGGCGTCGAAATCTCGCTCGAGACGCGCGCCACGCAACTGCTCACCGACGGGGCGGGCACGGTGACCGGCGTGCGCGCGGTGCAAAAAGGCAAGGCGGTGCGAATCGACGCCAAGAGCGTCATCGTCGCAACCGGTTCGATCACCGGCAACAAGGCGTTGATGAAGACCTACTTCCCCGAAGTGGACTTCAACAACGTTCGCATCGCGGCCGACCTGCCCTGGGCTTCCGGCGACGGCATGATCATGGCGCAGGACATCGGCGCCGCACGCGACGCACTGCTGACGCGCCTGTACGTCGGCCCCGACTACGCCACCGGCAACCGGCTGATGATCCTCGTGCACCGGCCGCACGTGATCCTCGTGAACCGCCACGGGCTGCGCTTCGTCGACGAAGCACTGGTCTGCACCAACGACGACCATTCGATGGTCGGCAGCGCCATCGAACGCCAGCCGGGCAACCAGTGCTGGGCGCTGATCGACCGGCCGACGCTGGAGCTGATGGTGCAGCGCAGGGAGGTCCTCAACACGTTCGAAGAGATCTTCGGGCAGATGGCGTCGCCCGACGTCTTTGGAACCTTGGAAGCCGGCGCCGAATCGGGCCCCGAAGCGCTCAGAGGCCGCCACGTCACCGCCTGGCTCGACGGACTGGTCGACGAACTCGAATCGGAGGCCAAGAACGGTCGCGTGCTGATCAGCGATTCGCTCGACGAGATTGCGGCCTGGATCGGCGCCGACGCCGCCACGCTGAAGTCGCAGGTCGAGCGCTACAACGGCTATTGCGAGCGCGGCCGCGACGGCGAGTTCAACAAGCCCAAGGAGTGGCTGCTGCCATTGACCCGGCCGCCGTATTACGCCGTGCGCGGCGGGCAGCTGATGGACTCGGTCTTCGGCGGCATTCGCATCAACCATGAAATGGCGGTCTTGAACGGCGAGTTCAACGCCATTGCGGGCCTGTACGCCGTCGGCATCGCCACCAGCGGCTGGCTCGGTCCCAGCGGCCTGGGTGGCTTGGATGGGCTGTGCTCGATGCTCTCCCAGTACTCCGGCCTGGTGGCCGGCCGCAACGCCGCGGCGCGCGCGCAGGCCACGCAGCGGCCCGCCCACGCGGCGCAAGGCTCGTACTTCTGGCCGATGGCGGCAGACGACGCCGCTCGCTGAAGGCCGGCATGGGCGGCGCAACGGGCGCCAGGCAATGACACACGCTGAGGAGACAAGAAGTGAATGACAGACCAGCACGCGATCGACGGCGAGGGACGGGGTCGCGGGTGCTCACCGTCACCTGGCTGACCGCAGCCACGCAACTCGCGCTGCTGCAAAGCGCCGCCGCCGGCCAATTGGAGACCGGCATTCCCGATCTGCGGATCCTGTGGGATACGACGGTCAAGTACAGCACCGCCTGGCGGCTCAAGCAGCCATCGGCCACGCTCCTCTCGGACCCCAACTCCGATGACGGCGACCGAAATTTCGGCAAGGGTCTGGTTTCCAATCGACTGGACCTGCTGAGCGAGTTCGATCTGTACTACCGCAACGTGGGTGGCCGCATCAGCGCCGCCGCCTGGTACGACGGCGTCTACCGCCGCGGCAACCAAAACGACTCGCCTGCCACCGCCAACAACATCAGCGTCCCGAACAACCAGTTCAACGACGAGGTCCGAACGCTGCACGGCGGCAAGGCTGAACTGCTGGATGCCTTCGTGTTCGGCAGCGTGGAGGTCGGCTCGGGCTCGCGCCTGAGTGCCCGGCTCGGCAGACACGCCTTGCTGTGGGGTGAAAGCCTGTTCTTCGGCACCAACGGCATCGCTTACGGACAGGGCTCGTTCGACGTCATCAAAGCCGCCTCGGTACCGAACTCGCAATTCAAGGAATTGCAGCGTCCGGTCAATCAGCTGTCGGGGCAGATGCAGATCACGCCCGAGGTGTCGCTCGCCGCCTACCTGCAGTTCAAGTGGGAAGCCGTTCGCCTGCCCGGCGTCGGCAGCTACTTCTCGTCGCAGTCCGATGTCGTCGGCGCCGGCGGCGAACGTGCGTGGGTCCCGGCTGCCGCAGCGCCGATCCCGAACGCCAACATGCTGCGCGGCGACGACATCAAAGCGAAGAACAGCGGCCAAGGCGGTTTGGCACTGCGCTGGCGTGCGGGCGACGTCGACTACGGCTTGTACGCGACGCGCTACCACGACAAGGCGCCGATGGTTTACATGCGAACCTGGGCACCGCCCGGCAGCGGCGCGCCGGCACCGAACTGGAACCTCGCCAGCGGCCAGATGGGCACCTACCATTTCGTCTATCCCGAAGGCGTTCGCAGCTTTGGCGGCAGCGCAACGGTGACGCTGGGCGCCGTCAATCTCGCCGGCGAGTTGTCGGTGCGCCGCAATACGCCGCTGCTCAGCGACGCGCAAAGCGACCCCACCGGCACCGGCGACAACAGCGCCAATGCGTTGTATGCGGTCGGCAACTCGGCGCATGCGCAGGTGTCGTGGCTGGCCACGCTGCCGCCGAGCTTTCTTTCCCGCGAGGCCGACCTCCTGGGCGAAGTGGCTTGGAACCGGGTGACCAGCGTGACGAGGAACCCCGCAGCGCGCAGCAAGAACGCGACGCGCGACGCGACCAACGTGCGAATGATCTACGAGCCCAAGTACCGCCAGGTGCTGCCCGGACTCGACCTCTCGGTGCCCGTCGGCCTGGGCTACGGGCTGAAGGGCAATTCGTCGGTGGTCGGGCCGTTCTATGGCGAAAAGGTCGGCGACTTCAGCATCGGCATTTCGGGCGCCTGGCATGACGCCTGGCGTTTCGCGCTCAACGTCACGCACCATTTCGGACCGGAAGGTACCTTCCTCGAGAACGGCACCGCTACCTACAAGCAGACGTTGAAGGACCGCGATTTCGTTTCGCTGTCGCTGCGCCGCACGTTCTGAGCACCCCCAGGGCCGGGCCGCGCCCAGCCCGCCCCCCGCGGGGGTCAAGCAAAGTGGCAAAGCCACATTTACTTGAGAAAGTCGATTGGAGTGACGACGAATGAATGACCATTTTCCGCGCCGCATCGCATTCACCGCCACGCTGCTGGCCGTTGCGTTGCAGCCCTTGGCCGTGGCCGCCGTATCGAGCGAAGAAGCGGCGCGCCTGAAGAGCGAGCTGACGCCGATGGGTGCCGAGCGCGGCGGCAACAAGGACGGCAGCATTCCCGCGTGGAGCGGGGCGCTGCCGGCCGGGAACGTGCCGGCCGGCGGCCGGCGGCCCGACCCGTTCGCCGGCGACAAACCGCTGTACAGCGTGACCGCCGACAACGTCGGCAGCCACGCCCACAAGCTGACCGAAGGCGTGAGGGCGATGCTCGAGCGCTATCCGAAGACGTTCAGGCTCGACGTCTACAAGACGCAGCGCAGCGCCGTCGCGCCGCAATGGGTCTACGACAACACGTTCAAGAACGCAACGCAGGCCCGCGTCGAAGGCACGCGGATCGAAGGCGCGTATGGCGGCATTCCGTTTCCGATTCCGAAGAGCGGCGTCGAAGCGATGTGGAACCACGCGCTGAACTGGCATGGCGAGGCCTGGCGGCTCGACGTGCGTGGCGTGCAGATCACGGCCGACGGCAAGCACGTGCCGACGATCCAGGCTGCGGGCAACTTCCAGAAACCCTATTACGCACGCAACGGTTCGCTTGCGGCTTTCAACGGAACGCACTTCCTGGCGCGCGTCGTCAACCTCGGCCCGCCGATCCGTGCCGGCGAAGGCATCGTGACGCGCGCAACGCTCGACCCCGACAAAGGCCAGACATGGACCTACCTGCCCGGACAGCGCCGCGTTCGCAAGGTACCCAATGCCTGCTGCGACACGCCGATGCCCACCAGCGCTGGCGTCGTGATGTCGGACCAGGTCGACGTGTTCGCGGGGCGGCTCGACCGCTTCGACTGGAAACTCGTCGGCAAGAAGGAACTGCTGGTGCCGTACAACTCGAACCGCAGTCTGGTGCGTCCGCAGGCACAGGCGCTACTTGCGCACCACCTCAACCCGGACGACGTGCGCTGGGAACTGCACCGCGTGTGGGTCATCGATGCCACCGTCGCCGCGGGCCAGCGGCATCTGGCACCGAAGCGGCGCTACTACCTGGACGAAGACACCTGGATCGCATTGCTGGCCGACCATTGGGACGCCAAAGGGCAGCTCTGGCAGACCGGCTTCGCCATTCCCGTGGTCATGCCGGACATTCCTGCCACCGCGCCACCTGGCCTGTGGGGCGTGTACGACCTGATCTCCGGCGAAGGCTATGTCGAGAGCGTGCTCAACGACGCCAAGGAGCAGTTCCAGCCCGTGGCGCCCTGGCCCGACACGAACTTCACGCCCGACGCGCTGGCCGGCGAAGGCGTGCGCTGACATGCAACACCCCAGCAGCATCGAGACCGACGTCGTGGTCGTGGGCAGCGGCGCCTCCGGCTTGTCGGCAGCACTCTCGGCCGCCGAGAGCGGCGCACGGGCGCTCGTCCTCGAGGCCGGCGCGAGACCCGGTGGCACCAGCAATTTCCCCGGCGGCTTGCTGGCCGTCGAAAGCTGCGTGCAGCGCGCGGCCGGCATCCACATCACGAAGGCCGACGTCTTCGAGCGCATGATGGAGTTCAACCATTACCGCGGCGACGCGCCGCTGGTGTGGACCATCATCGACCGTTCGGCCGCCACCATCGACTGGCTGCAGGCGCACGGCGTCGAGTTCCTCGGGGCGCTGAGCATGGCCAAGGGCAGCCTGCCGACCTGGCATTTGATCAAGGGCGCCGGTGCCGCACTCGTGAAGGCGCTGCTGGCGCGCTGCCGCGAACGCGCGACGCCGATCCTGCTGAAGAGCCCGGCGATCCGACTGCTGCGCGACGGCGGGCGCATCGCGGGTGTCGTGGCTTGCGTCGAGGGGCGCGAAACCGAGATCCGCGCGCGCGCCGTCGTGCTGGCCAGCGGTGGCTACGCCAGCAATGCCGAATGGATGAAGGACTACACCGGCTATGACGTGCAACGCACCATCTGGCCGGCCGTGAATGTCTATCTCGGCGGCGACAGCCAGCGCATGGCATGGGATGCGGGCGCCGCCAAGGACGGCCTGGGGCTGCTCGAGATCGAATTCGAGTTCAACGGCCCCGGGTCGACCGGCAATCAATTACGCAACGTCGTACGCCAGCCCTACCTCTGGGTCAACGACCGCGGCGAACGCCTGGGCAACGAAGACCGGCTGTGTTCGATCCCCAACTACGGCGGCAATGTGCTCACCCGCCAGGCGCGCAAGCAGGCCTTCCTGATCTTCGACGCGCAGACCCGTCGGCGCATGGAAACGCAAGGCTATGCAAGGCGCGGCGGCCCGCCGTTCCTGGACCCACGGCCGCAACTCGTCGATTTCGATGCGCAGCTCGACGACGCCGTGTCGGCCGGCAATCCCAACATCTTCCGCGCCGACAGCGTCGACGCACTCGCCCGGGCCTGCGGCATCGACCACGCCGGTCTCGTCGATACGCTGCAGGCCTACAACCGCCTGGCCGACGACGGCGCCGACTCGCAATTCGGCAAAGACAACGCGGTGCTCGATCCCGTTCGCAACGGCCCGTTCTACGCGTTGCGGATCACGCCCATCATGCTCGGCACGCTGGGCGGATTGAAAGTCGACGCGCGGCTGCGCGTACTCGACGAGACCGACGCGCCGATCGCCGGCCTGTACGCCGTCGGCAACATCGCCAGCGGCATGTATGGCGATACCTACTGCATCGTCTTTCCCGGCACCACGCTGGCGTTTGCCGTCAACTCGGGGCGAATCGCCGGCGAGCACGCGGCGCGCCTGACGGCGCCGACGACCGCCTGCGCGGCGCGCTGACGGCTTTTTCAAAGGACGTATCGAATGCCCAAAGTCACCTATGTCAGCGCTGGCGGCCACCGCACCGAGCTGGAACTTCCCAACGGCTTGTCGCTGATGGAAGGCGCGATGAACAACAACGTCGCCGGCATCGAAAGCGAATGCGGCGGCAAGTGCGCATGTGCCACCTGCCACGTCTATGTCGACGAAGCCTGGCTCGACAAGTTGCGGCCTTCGGGGGCGCTGGAAGACGAACTGCTCGAAGGCACTGCCAGCGAGCGCCGGCCGACCAGCCGCCTGAGCTGCCAGATCAAGTCGTCGGCGGCGCTGGACGGCATCGTCGTCCACCTGCCGCAGTCCCAGAGCTGATGGCAGCGATGGCACCGCTGGAACGCGGCGTCGTCATCGTCGGCGGCGGCCACGCGGGCTACCAGTGCGTCGAATCCTTGCGGCGCGGCGGTTATGCCGGGCGCCTGACGCTCGTCGATGCCGACGGCCAGTTGCCTTATCACAAGCCGCCGCTGTCGAAAGACTACCTGCAGCACGACGCCGACCCGGCGCGCCTGCACTTTCGCCCCGCGGCTTTCTACGACCAGGAAGCGGTGGACCTGCGCCTTGGCCGGCGCGCCGTTGCCATCGAGCGCCGTGGGCGCAGCGTCGTGCTCGATGACGGCGAATCGCTGCGTTACGACCAACTCGTGCTGGCGACCGGCAGCCGTGCGCGGCCGCTTTCGGTGTCGCGCGAACGGGTCGCCGACGTGCACGTGATCAAGACGATCGCCGACATCGACCGCATTCGCGCGCGGCTGCAGTCGGTGCACGACGTCACCGTCGTCGGCAGCGGCTTCACGGCAATGGAGTTTGCGGCCACGGCCACGCTGCTCGGCAAGTCGGTTCGCGTGCTCGCGCGCGGCCAACGCGTACTGGCGCAGGCGCTGCCGGCGTGCTTGAGCGCCTGGTTGCTGGAAGAGCACCGCCGCCGCGGCGTGCAGGTGCTGTTCGGCCGCACGGTCGAGCGTGTGGAACTAGACGAAAGCGACACCACGGGCGGCCTGCGGGTGACCGACAGCAGCGGCGCTGCGCACCGCACGGGTCTTCTGGTGGCCGCCATCGGCGCCGAGCCCGAAACCGGACTGGCCGCTGCGGCCGGGCTCGAATGCGAAGACGGCATCGTCGTCGACGCGTACTGCCGCACCAGCGACCCGGCCATCTACGCGGCCGGCGACGCGGTGCGCTTCTTCCACCCGCTGCTGCAGCGGCAACTGCGCCTGGAATCGGTGCAGAACGCGCTCGGCCAGGCGAAGACGATTGCGGCGCACCTGCTGGGCCGCAGCGAGGTCTACGACGCCGTACCGTGGTTCTGGTCCGACCAATACGACCTCAAGCTGCAGATGGCGGGCCTGCACGAGGGCTTCGACCGCCTGGTGTGGCGCGGAGACCCGGCGTCACGGCGCTTTTCGGTGCTGCTGTATCGCAAATCCCGGTTGATCGCCGTGCATTCGGTCAACCGTCCCGGCGACCACATGGCGGCGCGCAAGCTGCTGGCCGCCGGCGTGTCGCCGCCGGCGGAGCAGGCTGGCGACGAGCGATACAGGCTGGCCGACGCGCTGGCCGCTTGACACGCGTCGTGCCCCGCGGGCGGCCGGCGGCGCGCTGATCATCCAGCCGCTTGCCACTGCCGCGCCTGGGGCTCGCGAATGCCGAGCACGACGATGACCAGCGCGGCAACGATCGCGACGAGCGCGATCTTCGGAATCACCGTGATGCCGACGCTCTGCGCCCATGCCCCGGCGAGCGCCGGTGCAACGGCGCCGCCGACCACCTCGCCAAGCCCCACCACGATGCCGGTGGCCGTGGTGGCCAGGCGTTCGGGCACCGATGCGTGCGTGAGCGGCCCCACCGTGATCGCGACGACCCCGGCATTCATGAAGGTCGCGGCGAACAACACGGCGAACAGCTTGGCCGGCTCAGGCCCGATGGCGGGCAGCAGCGACAGCGCAGCGAGTTCGATCGCGAGCGCGATGACCATCGTCATCTTGCGTCCGACCCTGTCGGAGACCGCCGGCACCACAACCATGCCGATGAAACTGCCCACGCCCAGGCCTGCCAGCACCAGGCCCATCTGGTCGAGGCCGAGCTTCAAATGGTCGGTCAGGTAACTCGGCATGAAGGCCGACAGCACGATCAAGCAGCTCAGGAACGCGCACATGCCCAGGGTGCTGAACACCACGTTGCGGTAGCGCAGCACGGACCACCAGGCCGACTTGAACTCGGTCGACACCTCGGCTTCGATGGCGCCGTCGCGCAGCGTGCGCGCGATCAGCCAGGCGACGATCAGGCCCGGAACGGCAACCACGCCGAACACCCAGTGCCAGCTCGGCAGCACCTGCAGCAGGAAGACCGCGACGACGGGCCCGAAACCGAGCCCGACCAGCGGTGCGGCCATTTGCTGGATGCCGATGTTCAGGCCGATGCGACTGGGCTTGCTGGCCTCGATCGTCGAGACGATCGACGCCGGCACGTAGGCGCCTTCGGCAAGGCCCATCAAGCCGCGGATCACCAGCAGGCTGAGCAGCCCCGTGGCCAGTCCGCTGGTGGCCACCAGCAACGAAAAGACGACGACCGCAGGAACGAGCACCTTCTTGCGGCCGATGCGGTCGGAAAGCCGTCCGGTGAAGATCGACGACAGGCCCCAGGCGAGCGCCAGCACCGCCGAGATCAAGCCCATGTCCCGGTAGCTCAGGCCCAGGTCCTTGGCCATCACCGGGAACAGCGGATTGATGATGAAGCGGTCGAGCCCGACGAGTCCGAATCCAAGTGCGAGCAGGCCGACCGCCTTCTTCTCGTACGAGGGGCTCCACTGACTGCCCTCGCGAACGCTGGAGGGCGAGTCCATGGTCTCGTCCTTCGTCTTCCGGGTCAGTCCATCGATGGGCAGGGATTTCATCGCGCGCGCAGCCCCAGCATGCGCCGCGCATCGGCCGGCGACGCGAGCGAAGGGCCCAATGCCTCGACCAGGCGGCGCGCCTTGGTCACCAGCGCCGCGTTGC
>Ga0209794_1000598_pt1 | contig 46715 bp, 42 predicted proteins | sample EBPBio232013_DNA_FD_185869 | JGI IMG/M metagenome (GOLD analysis project Ga0209794, IMG submission 185869) | Wastewater treatment Type I Accumulibacter community from EBPR Bioreactor in Madison, WI, USA - Reactor 1_5/23/2013_ DNA (SPAdes)... | ecosystem: Engineered > Bioreactor > EBPR >... | reverse complement strand
TATTTCTCTTTGACTCATTTGAAATGTTGATCCCAATCTTAGGTCTCCTGTTTTTGAAACCTAATTTATTAATTTGAGTGTCATTTCTATCGAGTCGTAGCAGTGTCATTTCTATTGTGTTATTACATAATTTATTTAGTTGTGTCTAAAATATTTGTCGGAAATTGAAAAAAATAATATATTTGTGGTCTAAATTTTCGGTAATACGAAAAATGGAGAGCTGGCAGAGTGGTTGAATGCGGCGGTCTTGAAAACCGTTATATCCTCACGGGTATCCGGGGTTCGAATCCCTGGCTCTCCGCCAATTGACAATAAGCCCTTTATCTGAAACAACTTAGATAAAGGGCTATTTTTTTTATTTGCACATTTTTTGTACATTTTAACCTCAAAAAATGGGAAATGTGCATATGAAAAAGAAAATCCCTTCAATCAACCTCACGAGGCGGAAGACAAAAAAAGGTTATTCATATGGGGTCTCCTACCGGTACGCCGGTGAGCATTACCGCTATGTAGTAGGGACCAAGCAGGAAGCCGAACGTGAAAGAGCAAGACTAATCAGGCAATTTGACGAGGGAAGGTTCGGATTGGATTCGATTAATCCGATATCATTGGAAAACCTCATTGCAGACTACGCGGAAACCAAACTTCATCATTTTGCCGAATCTTCGATTAAACGCTATAATAATTATGCTCAACCCTTCTTGAAATACATAACTAAGTACTTCAGTCTCGCTGCTAAAGATGTCTCACTTATGAAGTCTAACTATATTCAGAAGTTCTTGAACGAGGTTTTGGGATCAAATGATTTCACTGAAAAACCATGGGCAAAAAAGACAGCAAACAGTTGCAGAAAATATCTTATCGGACTCTTTGTACATGGAATAAAGATCAAAGCATGTAAAGAAAATCCCGTTACGGGAATAGAACCTTTCAAGATAATTGAAAAACCTCGTGTTAAGTTCTATTCCTTAGATGAGTTAAAAATCATTTTTGAAAAGTTGAATGACCACTGGCGTCCCTTCTTCAGGTTTCTTCTTTTCACTGGATTAAGAAATGCAGAAATCAGAACCCTGAGATGGTCGAATGTGCACCTCGATGTGCCACATCCCTTTATGGAGATAACATCAAATGAAGATATTACTACAAAGAATCGCAAAGTAAAAATTCTTCGACTCAACGAACATGCAATCGAAATACTTCAAAAGCAGGTTAGAAAAAACGAAACCTATGTGTTCTACACCCCGAAAAGTTACAAAATGATTTCAAAAAATGTTCCGTTACACATAATTAAAGGAATACTCAAGAAGGTGGGACTCAAAGGAAATGTTCATAAGTTTAGGCATAGCTTTGCTTCCCACTTGGCGATGCAAGGTGTAAACTTTAATGCACTTGCCGAGCTTCTAGGACATAGTGATCAAGATTCGGTAAAAATCTACGCACATCTTTCGCCGGCACATTTACACTCTGAAGTTAAAAAGCTCGACAACTTAAAGATTGATTGATCTAATGCTAAAGCGTCAGGATGAATGAATTCCAGTTTGAATAATGACTTTTTCGCATAAAGTGGCTTAGGTGATAGTTAATCGACCTTAACAAACCTTAACATCAAATCGTCGAGTCTAAACAGCAACTTAACTTGAACCTTTAAAAGTCTAGTTAAAAAAGAAAGAGCATATGGATCGATAAATTTCTTATCTATCCACATGCTCTTCTTTGTTTTCATCTTCGGTGATGTTAAGCTAAAGCCACTAACTACTTCAACAAAGTCATCTTTTTTGAAATCGAACCTTGCTCAGTAGTTAGCCTGTAGAAATAAACACCAGATGTCAGTTTTGACGCATCAAAGGTAACCGTGTGCCTTCCGGCTTCCTGATATCCATTAACAAGTGTCGCGACTTCCTGACCCAGAGAGTTGTAAACCACTATTGACACATCACCCGCAACCGGCAACGCGAAACGCACAACGGTTACCGGATTGAACGGATTCGGGTAGTTTTGTGAAAGCTCGTAAGAGGCTACTTCTGACTGCCCATCTTCAACACCGGTGATATACTGATATGTAGCAGTTGCCGTTGTTGAAGAGATGGACACATTATCTTGCTTGTTGTTGTAGTAAAATTCACATTGATTCGGCGTTAACACCCAACTATTATTTGACCATAAATGGCAACTTGCAGATATTGTGTTGTTGAAAGAATCGTAAGAGTAAGTGTATCTCACCCAATTCACCCATGCACCGTTTTCCAACTTCTCCGTCAAATAAGTCAATTGATTTCCACTTGCGTCATAGGTGTAGGTTACTCTACGAGTAGTGATCCAAGCACTATTTTGCCAATTTTCCCACAACTCTGTCAATCGATTTTCATTTGCATCATAATTAAATGTGCCTCTAACTTCACCCACCCATGCACCGTTCCGCCAAGGCTCACTCAACCATGTCAACTGGTTCCCATTTGTATCATAGGTATAGGTGTATCTATAACTATTAACCCATACGCCGTTTTCCATTCTATGCCTTAAATCAGTCAATAAATTATTATTAAAGTCGTAGGTGTAAGTTTCTCTCCACTGATTCACCCATGCACCGTTTTCCCAATCCTCTCTCGTAAAGGACAATGTATTGTCGTCACCGTCATAGGTATAGCTGTCTCTCTGATCATTCACCCAAGCACCGTTTGTCCAATCCTCCCACAGGTAAGTCAATATATTCCCATTTGCGTCATAGGTGGCGGATCCTCTGAAATCATTCACCCATGTACCGTTTTGCCAATTCTCACGAATACGCGTCAATCGATTCCCATTTGCGTCATAGGTGGAAGTTCTTCTTGAATCATTCACCCAAGCACCGTTTGTCCAATCCTCCCACAACTCTGTCAATTGATTCCCGTTTGCGTCATAGGTGTAAGTATATCTCCTAATATTAACCCATGCACCGTTTTGCCAATTCTCCCTCAACTCACTCAATCGATTTCCATTTGCGTCGTAGGTGTAAGTGTAGCGCTCGTCATCTCCAACAAGAGAAAGTAGTATAAATAATCCACCCCCTGAATATACATCTGATTTTTTGATTCGGAGAGTTCTCTCAAACTTTGAGTCCAAATCGGGATTCTCTCGGTTATCAAGCTTCTGTAGAGCGTCTCGCTCATGCCTTAGGTTTTGTTCATGCTTGGAAGATTCACGGTACGAATCAGGGATCTGTCCGAAAGTTATAAATGATAATATGCCGATTAGAATTAACAACCTGCTGTAAAAGGTTTTCATATACTGCCTCTAAATTTATTGTGGGTAAAAAAATGCCCTAAAACTTACTCATATTTTCCGACTTCACCAAAAAGATGAGCAATTGAGAATTAAAGTCCGATGTTCAGTTCATTAACCTCACTAAAAATTAAGTGGTCCGAAGCATCACAATCAATGATTCAATTTCATCATAAAGGTTGAAAAGATTGTGAAATGCGATGATTGCGAAAAATATTTGAGAGGTATGAAGGCTAGAAAATTCAGCAGTCTTAGGGGATTCAACGAAGATAGTCTTGTGTTACCAATCTTAGATGAAATACGATTTCAATGGTTAATACCACTTCATGGGGATCACCTCAAAGATGAAACTACTCTTTTTAAATATTCATCTAGTATCGGATTTTTTAACAACCTGTCAATTTCTTTCCCGATATAATGTTTATATGCGGTCTTCACACAAAGATAGGTATTGGCAATGTGTTCAATTATGAAGAACTCCTCCGAAATATCTTCTTTAACAATCCCACGGGGTACAACAGAACAAAAGAACTGATTCTCATAAGTCCCGATCATGATAGCATTTTGAAATGAAATGAAATCGTAGGAAAAGTAGAGATAATCACTGATTACCATCACTGAGAACTTTCGACTTAAGCCTACTGTCTGTAATTTTTCAGTAATCATATCCTTGACCTTATCACGAAGGTATTCACATTCTGGCCTGATTATCATTTCGGATGTAAGAGATGTGGGAATTACAATAAACAGATTGAAGTCGTTTCGCTTTAGAAAAGCTATCTTACCCTGATAATCATACTCGAGGGGGCTATTTAGAATAACCTTTTCCTCGAAATCGTATGACCCATTCGGTAGAAAATTCTTTAATATCAGGCCATTATCCGTCTGGAAATACTCATAGAAGTAGTATCTTTTAGGCGTTTTCTCCTTGAGAACTTCTTCAAATAACCATCTAACAACATAAGATAAACTTATAAGAGCCGGTTGGAGAAAATATCTTGCGTCAACAGATTCATCATGGTGGCCGACATTACTCAAGTATTGAATACTTTTAATCTGTGAATAAACATCTACAGAGATTCCTCGTGTGTTTTGAATTCGCTCTAATTTTTTACTGAGTGGAATTTGATAAAAGTCTTTATCCAGGAAGTGGAGATAGAGATAGTCACAAATTTTTTCAAGGATGAATCGAACTTTTGCAAGTGCGGAGTGGAATTCTTGGCGTGAGATTTTCCAGATGAGGTCTTTATAGGCTTCTGCTAATTCGTATTTTATATCCATACCTTACCAAAAAATAAAAAGAGTGCTGTGAAAACACAGCACCCTAGAAATCAATTTAATTTAGTATTGCGGGAAATCGCAAGTGTAAGATCGTTACTCTCTCGTTCGAATTGAACAATGAGATTCTCTCTGTTACTGACAAGAACTTTAATCTGTTCTTGCCTGCCTCTAATCGCATATTCTGAAGAATTAGATTCTTTCAGTTTGGCAATTTCAGAATTTTCATCTGCAATTTGCTTTTCCACCTCTGCGATTTGGTTTCCTAACTTAATTAAATTGTCTTTCCGCGCCTCTATCCTCTTTTGCGGAATTCTACGGGTGGTTTTAGATTCGCTAGATGATGATGCGTTGGCTTTTGTGTTCGATGTTTCCATCTTTACCTCTTTATTTATTCATTTATGGGTCTAGGTTAATCCTAGGTAGGTATAAACGATAAATAAGAGTAAAAAGCCGTTGGAAAGATAAATATTCTATAGCTAATCTGCAAGAACAATTACACATCAATAAAGTATACTCATCTACAGAGTGAGTTATGAAAAGTTAAGTAATTCTAATCAACATGAACCAACCGTGAATCAGAATATAGCAGATGTTAACGGTTGCTTAAGATAGCTAAGAGTTCAAGTAATTATTTGGTATAAGAAAGACATACTAACAAACAGGAGTTACTATGTCTTTCACTATCGGTTGCGATCCGGAATTAATTTTAAGGCTCGACGGAGCTTTTGTACCGGCATCAAAATTCTTCAAACGAAACTCTTCCTTCGGTCTCGATGGCTGCAATTCAGTTGCAGAGTTAAGACCCGGATTCTCTGAATCCCCTATCGATTTAACAGCAAAACTAAAGATCATCATCGGCTGTGGGCATGAAAAACACCCTGAGCTTGAGATGTTCTCAGGTCATTACCAGAGCGGTTATCCAATCGGAGGTCACATCCACCTCTCAGTTAACCCACAACCCAACATCGTCGATTCACTGGATACAGTACTGTACTCCTTATCAGATTGTATCGATGATAGAGCACAAAGGAAATCCCGTGAGAACACCGGTTACGGAAAAAGACTTGCCTACCGTGAGAAATCTCATGGAATGGAATACAGGACACCGGGAAGTTGGTGCCTGTCGCCCACTACTGCACTCGTGACACTAACACTTGCGAAGCTGACCGTGATCGCGGTTACTGAAGACGGATTGAACCTTAAAGATTTCAAAAAAAACCTCTCATCAAGGACATTCCTTCGAAAGTTAGAGTCGATGTTAGTCACAATTCCGGATGACTGTCAGGAAGGATTGACTGAGTTAACCAAACTGATCAACAAGAAGTTGGATTGGGATCAAAACATACTGCCCAACTGGGGCCTCGCAGCTTAAGAAAGGAGTTCGATAATGTTAAACCATTCATACTGTGAAGCATGCAACGAGCCTCTTGATGAAGATGAGATCTGGTGGGCGTTTGAAGAGCCTTATTGTATCACTTGCTATCGCGAACGATTCAGCACCTGTTCAGAGTGCGATGAGTTACTGCACGCTGAGGATGGTCATTACACAGATGACTCTTGTCTTTGTGATGAATGCTATGAAAAGTTCGGCAGTGATCCGGAAATGCCTGAGAATCCTGTCATACTTCCCAACGATAGAGAAGAGATTCTTAATCTCTGCCGGACATGGCTTTACTCGAAGAAAAAAAGAAAGCAGATGATAAAGATCAACTCAAAGGATATTGGGCTCTCAAGAATCCGTGAGCTTGTAGGACATGTCAGCAAACCGGTATATGTCTTTGGACTTGTTGATAGAGAAGAGTATGATGTATCGGTTTCCATCGACCTAAAGGACAGGTTAATGGAGTATCGACTTCTGCACGGATTGCCTTGGAGGGTTATCGAGACTGATGGTAACCGAAGGATCGGTTTTACCCTCAAGCTCCGAAGTGAATCCCCTGAGATCATAGCCAACCTTCTAAAATCCCTCTGTAAACACCACAAACCAATCAAAGCCTAACCAAACTTATAAATTTCTAAATAGAAAGGATACTCTATGTGTGGTATCATGGGCTACTATTGCTTTGGCGACAAACGACCAAACAAAGACAAAGTAACCACAATGTTTTCAATACTTGAGACCCGGGGTAGAGATGCCTCGGGTTTCGCATTTGTAAAGGGAGGTAAACTTAATGTATTCAAAGAGCCGGTTCGATCGTCCGTTCTTGTAACCAAACCAGCTTGGAAGAACCTTGAGTTACCGAAGATACTCATTGCACACACCCGTGCTAAGACTCAAGGGACTGAAAAGAACAACAAGAATAATCACCCCCTCTTCGATGCTTCAGGGCTCTGCATTGTCCATAACGGTATGATCTGGAACGATGGTGAAATCTTCGCCAACCGGAGAAGAGATGCTGAAGTGGATTCGATTGCCATCCTTGAAGTGCTGTCAAAGAAGAAGAATGGAGACAGATTCAAGCATGTCTTTGAGAAACTTGAAGGATCTTTCGCCTTCGCTGTGATTGATGCAAAGAATCCAGACACCCTAACACTCGTGAAGAAGGATAATCCCCTCCAGCTGTACTACAGCGAGTATGACGATATCTTCTACTTCTGTAGCGAGAGGGAGATCATGCAGGAGGCACTTCAGATCAACAACAGCAAGCGAAGAGGCTTCTCACTCGGTGAGATTGGTTATCACTACTACAACATGGAGAACAACCATGTCTTGACGATCAATCGTGAGGGTGTTGAAGATTACAAATCCTATACTCCCAGGAGACGAAGTTGGTACACGGATGACGAAATGCTTGAGCAATACTACGGCTATAATAAAAAAAAGGATCTGAATGATCAGGTTTACATCCAGTGTCCCTACTGTCTCGAACAAACGAAATACCAGTTGGGACTCTTCGATAACAGATGTCAGCACTGTGGTATGGAGCTACAGATGGAGGATGAGCTATATGTATAGCTAATAAACACGGAGGTCGAATGTTACCGACAGAGCTTTGGTATTACGACCCAAACAAACCAGAAAAGTTAACAGATTACGATCACTTTATTCAAAAGGAGGATAAAATGGGTTGGGAAAGAGTATTACTGACTATTGCGGTTATGGTCGCAGAAGAAACCCTAAGACAATATTTTGGTGATGGAAAGGACTAACCATGATACATGAAGGACATCAATTCATGGAAAATCTCCTTCGTGAGATAGAAGAGAAAGAAGTGGTCTCGGAAAGGGCCCACTTCGATCTTCTTCTCATCGAAGTGAAGAATCTTCAAAATGAGATAGCCAAGAACTTCGAACAGGCTGATAAGGAAGTCAAGTTGATTCAGGAGTGGGCTTTACAGAAGAACTCAAAGCTACAGGATAAGGTCGAAAGGATCGAAAGGCTTCTGGAAGCTTTCATAAGAGCTTCAGGCGAGAAGACAATCGATCTCCCGAACGGAATCCTCAAGTTGCACAAGAAACCTGACAAGATCGAGATCGAGAATCTTGAGCTTTTCCTGCAACACGCACGGATGGAGATGCTGTCAAGGGTGCCTGAGACTTACAAACCGGACATGGCAAAGATCAAACAATACTGCGCTAGCCACATGAATCCGCCTAAAGGTGTAAAGGTCACCAAGGGACAGCCGGAGTTCACATATAAACTTAAGGAAGGAGACCATGATGCAGAACGAACAGAGGAAGAAGCTGGATCTGCAATTGAATCAGCCGGTACAGATTGAACTGATGTTTGATTCGCCGGTCATTGGACAGAGCCAGTATGGCGAATACTACCTGTACGCAGTTAAGAATGGCGACGGAGCAACTGAATACAGCTTCTTTGCGCCGGATGAAGTGCATGCTGTACTGAGAGAACACAAGAAGGGCACAAAGTTAACGATATCAAAGCTCGCTGAACAGAAAGGCTCAAAGATCATAACCAAATATGAAGTAAAGCCAATGGCAGTCGAGACATCCGCTAACGGTTCGAAGGAAGAATCAACGCCACCAACACCACCGGCTGAAGCTCCGAAGCAGGGTGACAATCTCTATGAGATCATGTTACAGTCGTGCAGGGATGCAGTTAAGATACAGACAGAGTTGGGAGGCTTGATGGATGCCAAGTCTATCGCCGTGAGCCTTTTCATTGCTAGAACGAAGTGAGGATGAGCCATGACCAGTACAGAAATGTATAAGCTTGCACCGTTCTTCTTCCCTGTTGAGTCTCGCAAGGTCTACTATGAAGGTGAGGACGGTTTTCCCGTCCTTTCACCTGATTATCAGAGCATCGTTCATCAGGAGAAGAACGAACTGATCTCGGTAATGTCTGATACCTACCGTCTGGTGAGGAATGAAGAAGTGATTATCCCACTCATGGATCAACTTCACAATCTCGATTCCAAGTGGTACATCGACCAAAGTCACTCATTCGTGAATGACTCAAGGATGCGACTTCAAGTAACATTCCCTGATCTAACCTTTAACGATGGCAGGAGTGACATTGCTCTGAGTCTCTATCTGCACAACAGCTACGATGGAAGTGAAGGCGTTCGTTTATTCTGGGGTGCCATCAGAGGTATCTGTAGCAACGGAATGATCTTCGGGAAGGTGCTTGCCAAGTTCTATGCCAGGCACACAGTAGGGATCAGGGTGGATAACCTCAAGGAACAGGTTGAGTTGACCTATGAACAGATCCCGGTCATTCAGAACAGGTTCCAAATCCTGCAAAATCTTGAGGTGACTGAGGATCTGAGCAAGAAAGTCAAGTCAGAGCTTGGGAAGAAAGTGACCAAATTCATCGATGAACAACCAGAAGCCGTTAATCAGTGGGCACTATACAACTACCTCACCTGGTATGTCTCCCATGTCGTTGACAAGCGACTCAGAGCCGGCTACCAGATGCAAGTGAGTAAACTGTTCAATCTGTAAAATGTTAAGAGGGTTCCGACAGGAGTCGGATTAAATGCGGACCGGATGTGTTAGTGCATCATGCCAAGTGCCACGCTGCCCTTAATATTTATCAGAAAGTTCTTGGTTTAGAAAAATAGAATTCATAATATTGTTTCCGATAAAAAAAGGAAATTCCGGGAATAAAATTCTACCGATTAAACGCCTCAGATCACAAATTGTCCTTGGGAAACAATTGTTGATTTCAACCTTTTAAGAATCTTCACGGGTAATTTTTTTACGTGATTTAAAACGGAAACCGACTTTTGGTCATAGCCAAGGCATGATGTGCTGAGGTGTGTGCCCAAGGGATGGTTTCCGTTTTTTTGTTTTTACATTATTTAGATCAATAAGACAGTCTCAATAATATATAAAGGAATATAATCATGAAAGCTTTGTTCAGTCTAACAACAATAATCATTGCTCTGTTAATTTCAGGGTGTAAAGAAGAGGTAAAAGTCGTACCAAAGCCCGAAGTCAAAATTGATTCATCAAAACTCACACCCAGTATTACGATGCTGAACAGGGACTTTAGTATATCCTATTCGTACCAAGGAAGAGAAGGCCTTACTAAGATACAGCGCAAAATAGAGATAAAACTAACCCCTATATCTTATGACACTTCAGGAGCGACGGTTTCCAATTTGAAACTGAAAGTAAAAAATACAGGCTTTGAATTGTTTATAATAGTAGGGGAGGATCTCTTTTTAATGAAAAACGAAGAACTTTTAGGTAACTTGGCAAATTATTTCTATAGAATTGAAATTCAGCCTGGTAAGGAACAGGAATTTACTATTTCCATCCCAAAATCTCTAGCAAGTGGTGCAAATTTGATTGATGTCAGAAAAAGATCAGCTGAAGGTCTTATAAGTGCATTTCAAATAAAATTAAGATAAAACGGTTCTCCAGATTGTTTACAACAACGAATTGTTGGAGCAAAGTTGATAGCTGAAGAACTAGAAATCTATGTTGAGCTGGCTAATTAACATCTTGCTCAACAGTAAGATTATATAGAACTCATAGAATCACAACATAAATTATAGGAGCTAAAGTATAAGTATGCAGCAAAAATCAGAAGAGCGTAAGCTTCCATTCGTCTTTATTAACGAAAGAGATTGGGACTACAAGTTACCTTCTTCCGGTATATTTTCAATACCGAATGAAGTAATACCGGATTTCAAAAAGATGAGACCTCCAGGGTATACTCTGACTAAAGTCTGTCTTGAGAATGTTGAAGGCAGAGAATATCTTGTCTTTATATCTATGAAAGACGAATACGATATGAAATCAAGATTCAGCAAAGATGAAAGACTAATCAAAATTTTCAAGTCTTGGTTGGTTTAGTTTTCTGAGCAGGAGGATTTTTCTCCTGCTTTTTTCTATGTTTCTCTCATCAGTTCTTATTTTTAAGGGCTGTATTGAAGTCGATTTCTAAGTAATTGGCATATCTTCAGTTGTTTAATCCCCCCAAATTATAAATTGAAAATTTAAATGACGGGGGTGGGTAAACAAAGCGGGTGTACCTGTTGAGATATTTTTTATTGGGTCCCATTCTAGGGGGGTACACTATGGAACCTTAAATTTTGTCAACTGTTTTGCTTTCGAAAATTCATCATCAGTTGGTGCAAGTTAGCTTAAAAATGTTTTGTTTTTACTCTCTAATCAATGTTTTTTAGCCAATTGTTGCATGTATGAAGGTCGCTCTGTAACATGTTCCCGTAACATGTTTCAAATGCCGGCGAAGTGCTTGAACCGGATAAAAAAAAGCTGGGGTTTACCCAGCTTGTTTAACTTCTCATGTGTTTTGTTGATATCGGGATCAGAATGTCCGGCGTGCCTTCTCGTCTTTTCCACGGGATTCCAAGATGAATACATGCGACAATCATGCACCCCGCAGGGATATACATTTTCGACTCTTGTTCAACACACACCTTAAGATTCTGAGAATACCTGTCCGCATAGAATCTTCTGATTACCTGTTGTCTCGAAAGCCATTCAATACATTTTTCAATGTTCGGTATCCATTTTTCCGTCATCGGGCTTGTAGCAGTGCTTACATTTCCATATGAACCTATTTTATGGTTCAAATTGTCTTCAAATCCGTAAAGACAAAGTGTCGGATTTGCATTTAGTATTGTCTGTAATTGATTATTCGTCATTGGGTTTTCCTCCTTGATTATTAAGTTTATTGTTAACAGGATCTAGAATTTCATAAGATCTGTATTGCTTGCCATGATCTCTCTTCTGTTGCAGTTCTGAGCTCATCCATTTTCTTTCCTTTAGCTCCTTTATCAGCCAGGTGCTATTCACGCTGTTATCTTTGCACCACTTCTTGATCTCTGAAGGTCTGACCTCCTTTTTGAAACCAATAAGGCTATTCTCCCACTCTTCTATGAATTCATCGGCAGCCTCCTCATTAGGAGAAACAGAGCGATTATACATTTCCTTCAGGGGGTCGGTAATCGGAACCGGGATGGCGTAACGGAAGTTTTTCATATTTCCTTTAATCGAATTAAAAACTTCTAGTAACTCGGTCCTTATGTAGTGCCCTATCCTCTCCTCTAGTTTTTCTTTCAGTTGAGCATCCATCTTGTTGGACGGTAATGTCGGAAACTCCCAAGCGAAGAACTGATTCCTGATCTCATCGGCAGGCACTTCATTTCTCTTAAGCCAGATTGGCGTAGAGTCGTTACTGGCGATAATTACATTCAAGTTATTCCTGACTTGAACAGGATCAGCGAATTTCTTTTCCATCTGAAGGAAATCAGAGCCGCTGAGTTGTTTCAACAGTTTATACTGTTTTACTCCCGATTCGAGGTGCTCATCTAAGAAAATCAACTTCCTTTCCACATATGGATTGAACCTGGCATCGAGATCAATTGGAGTAGCTACTGAGTTAGGGAAGGATTTCATAACCATTTCAACAAAAGTATTTTTCCCTGTACTTCTTTTTCCGGTAAGCAGTAATGTAGGAAGCTTCACAAAGTTGGTGTAGCAGTATGAAGCCCACCACTCCTTTATAAAATCTTTGTAATTCCCAAACCATTCATCTAAAACATTCTCAATGAATTGATTGTCCTGAGTTTGAACCGGTATTGCCGGGATCTTTAATCGCAATGTATTTCCCTCACGCTCGAACTCTTCTTTCTCCCACTCAGCGGAGTGAAGGTATTCCACTTTAAAGCTAGTGCTGATAAACTTGTTGTTGACAATGTGAGCGAAAAATTTGTCTTCAAGATCTTTGTTATTCGCAACTTTGGCTCGAATGAAGAATATTTTATCTCTAACCTCTGTTACCCATATTTTGTGATCTTCTACTGAAACCTCGTAAACGGCTTTCCCAAGAACATAATACGGCTCCGTGGCCAACTCTACATTAGGTTCAAACCATATTGTTTTGCTTTCAGAACTGCAATACAAGTAGTAAGCTCCTTTAGAATTCACGCTTATAAAGGCGTTGTTCTTTCCTTTATTACTCCTGCCGGGATTATTTCCGCAGTCTGGGCAGAAGCATTGCTTTTTCTGACCTTCCTTTAACGATAACTCACCAAGTTTGAACTCACCTGAACTAGCTTCAAGTGTTATATCAACTATCCCATCCAGAAGTTTTGTTTCCTGACGCTTGGCTTTGCTATAGTCAATCTCATCGAGCTTTCTAACCACCGGGATATTAAAGTACTTTTCTATCCTCTCAATTGACAGAAGTTCAGTTGCTTCGTTCGTTGAATACAGTGCGGATGATGCCGGTTGCCAAAATCTCATGGTGCCGGCTGTCGGGTCCAGTCCTTTCGCAAATGGAGTTTTGGACTTCGCTATCAAGTTTATGATCTCTGATAACTCCATGCCTCCTATTTGCTTTTCTAAAGGGAAGATGATTCTGAATGAGTCCTTAACAAGGGGGTCATATGAACTTCCACCAACAAGATAAGCTTTGAAGTTCATGTTTTTGATGAGCTCATCGGCTTCTTTCGATGTAATACTTCCATCCTTGGCATCGTAATCGAGGACTATAGCTGAAATCGAGGAAAAGTCAGTGTTGAGGTGGTCTTTACCTTTGGAGTAGTCGAACAGTTCTGCAAAATACTGCGCACATGAGGAGAAAAAATCTCCGGTAAGATTGAATGGGTCTACAGTTAGGGGTTCCCAGCCGTCACGGCTGATAGAGTTTATGTATTCCTTACCCTTTTGTTTTCTAATTTTTTCGGTTAAATTCTTATTAATTGATATTGATATTGTTTTTCCTTTCATTGGTGATTGACTCCTGTGATCTATATTGATTGAGCTGAAGTTCTTCCTTCAACTCTTTGACAGACATGGCATCATTTGAACCATACTGTCTTAAGCATTCCTTTTCATCTTTCGTACCATCAAAGATATACTCAAATGTTCCGGTTTCACTTGTTTGTATTCGACTCCACTTAAAACCATTAAATGTGAGCCATGCTAGCTTAAATTTATCTCTAACTAACATCGTTTTCCTCTAATTTATCATAACTTCTCTTAAGTATGAAGTTACTCAGGTTAATATTTTCTTTACCGGCAATAAAATTTCTTATTGCTCTGATCATTTTGACTGTACATCGACCTTTATTGAGGGCGACATTCAAAGCGGCTCTGGAAAAACCGATTTCCGTCGCGAATTCGCTTTGAGTCATCTCGAGCTCGGATAGAAGCTCCTTTAGATTGATTTCGATAGTTGTCATGGTTACCTCCTTCAAATTTTATTTTAGTATCTGTATTAAGTGTACGCTAAAATCTTGAAAGTGTCAAGTGGGATTCAAAAAAATTTTTTTTCTGTCACACCTGTCACGCTTGATGTCACATCTGATTTTAGGTAAGTGTGACACTTTTTCTGCGAATTTGAGCTATAAACGCAGTTTGTCACACTGTCACACTATATTTTACCTAAATTAAGTTTTCAGAAACAAAAAATATTTTTTTATTTTTTTATAGCTTATTTTTTGAAATAGTTATGAAAATGAGGTGTGACACCTGTGACACTGTGACACAGCCATTAAAATACATAATTACAGGCCAAAAACGCACTTTTTACACCCCCATAACTGTAATACCCGCTGTCACACCGATTTGCAGAGTGTGACATCCCCATATGAAAGGACATGAGTGAAGAGACTCATTAATCTACAGAAGATTATCACCTATGAGGATGGAATAAATCGCTACGGGATTAAAGAAATCCTTTTAGAGGAGACGATCACCCCGGACTACGCACAAGATTTGGGATTGAAGAGGTCAGAACATTTTCATCCTGGTAGGATACGCATCTTTGATAAACCACTTTTTGACAGTGAAAACAAAGCCACAATTCAGTATGATGTAGGTAATCGAGGTGTATTGTTTTTGATAATGCGAGAAAGCCATTATCTGAGCGGGCTATTAACCTCACCTTACGATGTTGAAGTGAAACTTTCAACAAACCGGACTAACCGATTGGTCTATGAGTTTCACAACCTTTCAAGGGAAAATGTGATCACTGTCTACTGTGTTCTCTCGCCCGATACAAAAGGTGTCATATCTGAGATACTGTTGAACCCCGATGATGATGGTTTGCGACAATACTATGTATTGAAGGCCCAAGAGGATTTTCCAAAAATTATTGCAGGCGACCGATCGAGCAGTATGATGATGGATTTTAAGCAGGCCATCTCTTATTTAAAGGTGACACAAAAAACGCTTTACAATTACAATTCGATAGGGGCCATTCCTTACATCAAGCAAGATGGAAAGATTTTTTACAAGAAGAGCGATCTGGATTTTTTTCTAGCCGATCGGAGGACGGAATCGTGAAAATTTTATGCAATACCCCAATAAAAAATTTGTACATTTATTGCACACTATTACCGACAAAAATGGGAAATATTTCAACCGGAATGCACCAATATTTTGCGATTTCAAATCAAAAAAGCGTTTTTTGGAGTGGTATACAAATAGGGGGTTCGAATCCCTGGCTCTCCGCAAAGAATGAGGCCTGAGAAATCAGGTCTTTTTTTGTTTTAAATAAGTCTGATTTCCGGGTTCTCCCGCAGGGATGCCTTCGGCAGAATCCCTGGCTCTCCGCCGGAAAAAGATCAAATGAGAGTCTGATCTTTTTTGTTTTTATCAGCTCAATTAAAGAAACATTTACACCTACCCTATCCCTCCGAATAATAAACTTCACCAAATTGTATGGAAAAATTTGTTAATTTATCCATAATCCTTTCAAAAATTTAAATAAGCAAGCCTGATAATGCAAGATATGTTTTTCCATTTTCTATTTCTGGTAGCAACTTTTATTGGAGCGGCAGGGATTCTGTTTGTAGTCTGGAAAAGAGATACAGGAAACAGGACGAGTAAACTCCTGATCCTTTTACTAATCCTGATTTTTGGATATCTTATATCACACGGGATACATTTCTTATTAATGTATAACAAGGATGTAACAATTCTTGACATATCTTGTCACTCTTTTTTGCTCCTGATACTTGTTACTACTACATTCCTGTCGATGGACCTGACAAAGAAAAAGACACTGGGAATGTTTAAGAGTTTATTTATTCTGGCTCCATCCATCATCATATTAGTGCTTTTGTGGTCAGGATTATTAATAAAAGTATCTCATTCCCATTTTGGTACATTTCAAGTTAATTTCAAGATGGCTTACCCCCTCTTCTTAGTATGGTATTTAATTCTCATTATCTATTCTATATTTATCACTATCCAAAACATATCTGAAGAAAACGATATTAAGCTAAAAAAACAATTGAAAGTTTTTCTTCTTGGCGTAGTCATCACAAATTTATTTACATTTACATCAGGTCTGTTATTACCATGGTTGTATGGTTTTTATAGTTTGGTAGAAGTAAGTCCTTTAGCATTTCTTTCCGGAGTGATCCTTTTTACCGGCATAAGCATAGGCAAGTACAACATGTTTCCAGCAACAATTGATAAAATCGAACATTTTAGTATTAAGCGAAAGATGTTCTTTAGTTCAATAATTATCGTCCCGATCGTAATACTTGTTATCCAAATACCTTTGGGAAAAATATTGTTTGGTATCGATTCAAATGTTGATCTCATACAATACTTTTTGATCAGTTTATTTGTAGGGATTATTGTTAGTCTCAGTATGACATTTGCAGTAATTCAGATTATCTCGAACCCGCTGAGAAAACTTAAAGGACAGGCCGTCCAAATTGAGATGGGAGAGTTAGGTGTCCAATTTGAATATCCGTCAAATGATGAAATAGGAGAGCTTTCGGCTGCATTTAACAAACTCTCAGTTTCATTAAAGAAAAATGCCTTGGAACTAATGGCAAAAGAAAACCGGATAAATCTTTTATTAGACGCCATTGACAAGTCTACCGCTTCGATTGCTCTCGTCGGAGAAGACTTGACAATTTTGGAAATAAACCAACAATTTGAATCCCTTGTTAACGATAACCCACAGAATATAAAGGGGAAAAAGTTGGATACACTCCCCATCTTTAAGGGTAAGGAGATATTGAGGCAGATGGTCAATTCGAGTAATGAAGATGGTCATCATAACGAAGAAATAACAGTGCCTGGCGAGATCGATGAAAAAGTAATCCTCTTATCCTTCTCAAAAATAAAGACAGTTTACGATACATCCGATTTCCTCTTTGTTGGACTTGATATTACCCGCTTAAAAAAATTGGAGAGAGAGCTTGCCCATTCTGAAAAACTTGCAGCTCTTGGTAAGATGTCGACCATAATGGCGCACGAAATAAAAACCCCACTCACATCAATAAAGTTAAATGTTGAAATGCTAATGGAATCTTTGGTTCTATCAAAGGAGGATAATTCATCTTTTAGAATTATTCAGAAGGAAATAAACAGGATGAATGGTTTGGTCAACGATGTTTTGCAGTTGTCACGGGTTTATACTCTAAATTATTCATCTGTCGTTCTGGATCGGTTTATAGAAAATATCATTGAAGAAGTTAAAATCAAGTTGCAACAGAAGGATATTAATGTGAGGAATTTTGTTGAAGATGTCAACCTGGAAATCGATTCTGATAAGATGAGACAGGTTTTACTTAATCTGCTTGATAATGCAATTGAAGCAAGCGAAGAGCACGGTATCATCGAACTGATCTCTGATTTTGATGAATCGAGGGGCGTTTTTGCTCTGAGGATAAAAAACAGTTGTTCACAACTTCCTGAGATTGAGAAATTTTTTGAACCATTTTATACCAATAAAGCTTCGGGGACCGGATTGGGATTGTCGATCTCCCGAAATATAGTTGAACAGCATCATGGAGAAATAAAAGTGAATCTTCGCGAAGATAATCAAGTTGAGTTTGAAATAATAATGCCTGTCAGGAGGAGTTAGGAATGGAAAAAATATTAATTATCGATGATGATGAGTCTATCAGAGAGTCGCTCGTAACTTTGTTAAGGAGGTGGAAATATTTTGCAATCCCTGCGGAGAATGGGATACAAGGAATTGAGCTTGCGCTGTCTGAAAATCCTGATCTTATTATTTCCGATATCCGAATGCCGAAAATGAGCGGACTGGAAGTTTTGGATGAACTTCATAGATTAAAACTCTCAATTCATCTGATTATCATTACAGCACACGATGACATGTCGACCACGATTCAGGCGATACAGAAGGGGGCTTATGACTTTGTTGAGAAACCAATAGAGACAGAAAGGCTAAGAATTTCCATACAACGAGCTCTTGAAAACAAAAGATTGAGCGAGACTATTAAAGTGATCTCCTCCAATACGGAAGTAAATGTAGAGAACACAATTATTGGTAAAACCGAAAAGATGAAGGAAATATTTAAGAAAATAGGTTCAGTTTCAGATAATAGAGTAACCGTGTTGATCAGGGGCGAGAGTGGAACGGGCAAAGAACTGGTAGCGAAGGCAATCCACTATGGAGGGGTTACCAGAAATTTTCCTTTTGTTGCGATTAACTGCACTGCGATTACTGAGTCTCTGCTTGAAAGTGAGCTTTTTGGTCATGTTAAAGGTGCGTTTACAGGTTCTGTCAAAAATAAGAAAGGGAAATTCGAATTGGCTGACAGAGGAACAATTTTCCTCGACGAGATATCAGAAATGTCTTTTAATCTTCAAGCGAAACTTCTCAGGGTACTTCAGGAAAGGGAATTTGAATCTGTTGGTGGGAACGATACAATTCCTGTAAGAGCCAGGATTATTGCTGCGACAAACAACAATTTGGAGAAATTGGTGGAAGAGAAAAAATTCAGGGAAGACCTCTATTTCAGGTTAAATGTCGTCAACTTTGAGCTTCCCCCATTAAGAGAAAGACGGGAAGATATTCCACTTCTCATCAACCATTTCGTCAGAAAAATTAATTTGGAACTCCATAAGTCGGTGATGAAAGTACCTGACGAGGTAATTAAATATTTGCAGGAATATTCGTGGACAGGTAATGTTCGTGAGTTGGAAAACCTTTTAATGCAGGCAATTGTACTTACAAAGGGGGATATGCTTCTGATGGAAAATATTTTAGTGAAAAAACAAGAGGATACCGGGCATAGACCGGAAGATGTGCTGCTTAGTCTCGAACAGATTGAGCGACAGCACATTGAGAAAGTTTTAAACTACTTTAAGTGGGATAAAACAAGGTCTGCAGAGTCTCTTGGGATATCGCTCCCCACATTATACAGTAAGATTAAGAATTTCAAAATTGAAAACGATTTTTAAATCTTTTAATTAATTTTAAATTTTCTTTAAAATCCTACGCGAGACTGTCCAGAGTTTTGGGTAAATGAGCAATAAACGCAATTATTGAAAATGGCATGATTGTTGATAAAATGTATAATCACTTATAAGATTTGGAATATGCTGATTCAACTTTCAATTTTCTCGCTCTACCTGATTTCAATCGGGATCATTTTATACATATGTTATTTAATAATCACTGCTGACAAGCAGGAAAGAACTCCGCTCTCCCAAACTCCGTTCGCGAATACCCCAAAAATAACCAGAACCGGAGGAATGCCGGGTTCCGGTAGAGGAGAATTGTGATGATAGAAAAGATTATTGATTGGTCGGCGAACAATCGTTTTATTGTTATTCTAATCTATTTTGTGATTATTGGAGGTGGAATATATAGCGTCATAAACCTTCCAGTGGATGCAATTCCCGATCTTTCAGAGAACCAGGTCATAATTTTTACAGAGTGGATGGGCCGTTCTCCTGAAATAATTGAGAACCAGGTTACCTATCCGATTGTTTCAGGGCTTCAAGGTTTACCTGATGTCAAGGCTGTCAGAGCCTCGTCAATGTTTGGTATGTCTTTTGTATTTGTGATCTTTAAAGATAATGTAGATCTTTACTTTGCAAGGAACCGAGTACTGGAAAGAATGAATACAATCCAGGCTCAATTGCCCTCGGGAGTGGTTCCGTCTCTTGGTCCCGATGGAACAGGAGTTGGCCATGTATTTTGGTACACCTTAAAGGGGGACAACCAGGACCTGGGGACTCTGCGTTCCATTCAGGACTGGTATGTTAGATACAAATTATCAGCTGTCGATGGAGTAGCCGAGGTAGCAAGTATCGGAGGTTTTGTTAAGCAGTATCAGGTTGATGTAAATCCAACGGACTTGCGCGGTTATAATTTAACCGTCAGCGATGTGGTAAATGCTGTCCAAAGAAGTAACAATGAAGTCGGGGGCAAGATATTGGAAGTAAATGATGCCGAGTATTTTGTACGGGGGCAAGGTTACATTAAAACAATTGAGGATGTTGAAAACACAGTTATTAGAGGTGGTCCTAACGGTATTCCCATCATGATAAAAGATGTTGCAAAAGTACAGTTGGGCGGGGATATCAGAAGGGGTTCTCTTGAGCTGAATGGAGAGGGTCAGGCTGTCGGTGGTATAATTGTGATGCGAACCGGTGAGAATGCTCAAAAAGTAATTGAGCGAGTTAAGGAGAAAATAAAAGAGATCACTCCGGGGTTGCCCGATGGGGTCGAGATTGTAAGTTCTTATGATCGAAGTACCTTGATCCATGAAGCCGTGGGAACTTTGGAACGGGCTCTGATCGAGGCCTCAATAACAGTTGCAATAATGGTAATGATTTTTCTTTTACATTTCAGAAGTATTATCAGAATACTAATTGAACTTCCGATTTCCATCCTGATTGCATTCATATTAATGTATATTTTTGATATCTCGTCAAATATTATGAGTTTGGGAGGCATAATACTTGCGGTGGGGGTAATCGTGGATTCCTCTATAGTTCTTGTTGAAAATGCATATCGCAATCTGGCAAGAGCTATTTCTGAAAAAGGGGCTCTTACCAAAGAAGAGTACACCAGGATTTCGGTTGATTCTGCCAAACAGGTAGGTAGAGCTATCTTTTTTTCCGAACTTATTATTCTGGTCTCCTTTCTACCCGTCTTTCTTCTCACCGGGCAGGAAGGGAAGATGTTCCAACCCTTGGCATTTACGAAATCATTCGCAATGCTTGGCTCAGCAATAGTGGTCATTTCTTTGATACCTGTTTTGATGACAATGCTTATGAGAGGGAACTTCAAGCCTGAAGATAAGAATCCGACAACCAGATTTTTCAAAAGACTGTACGAGCCGATAATTCACTGGGTGCTGAAACATAGAAAAATTACAATCGCCCTTAATTTAATTGCATTAGTAATCACGATACCAATGATCCTTGATACGGGGAGTGAATTTATGCCACCCCTTGATGAAGGATCAATTTTATATATGCCTGTTACCCTTCCGGGTGCATCAATTTCAGAAGTGAACAGAATTCTTCAGGAACAGGATAAAATAATAAAGGCAGTACCGGAAGTACATCATGTTTTAGGAAAAGCAGGAAGGGCAGAGACTGCAACAGATAATGCCCCTCTAAGTATGATCGAGACGATTATTTTGTTAAAGCCAAAAAGCGAATGGCGTCCCGGAATTACGAAACAGGATATTATTGCTGAATTGGACTCGAAACTGCAAATTCCGGGAGTGAGAAACGGGTGGACACAACCTATTATCAACAGAATAAACATGCTTTCAACCGGAGTGAGAACCGATGTAGGATTTAAAATTTTCGGTTCTAATTTGGATACTCTTGAAGAATATGCCATTAAAGCCGAACAATTGCTAAAGACAGTTGATGGTGCCGCGGATGTTGTGGCAGAGCGGGTTCAAAACGGCTACTATCTCGATATCAAGGTTAAAAGAGATGCTGCCGCACGCTATGGCGTAAATATTTCTGATATTCAGGACATCATTGAAACTGCAATAGGAGGCCAAAATCTCGGTGTAGTAATCGAGAACAGAATGAGATTCCCAATTCGCATGCGTTATGAAAAAGATTATCGAAATAATATTGAAGATATTGAAAATTTGATAATACCGGTTGCAATCGCAGGAGGCATGCCCTCGCAATCCTCCGGTATGAATCTATCGGGAGGCAGTAAGGGTGGCAGTTCTTCAAGCGGAGGAATGTCTTCCATGGGAAAAACGAGTAACGCCAGTGTCATTCCTTCCTCAGTTGAAGATGCTAATAATTCATCACTGACATCGAATGACGAGAACTCAATAACATATATGCCTCTGGCTGAACTTGCGGAAATTAAAACATTAACCGGTCCTCCGATGATCAGCAGTGAGGACGGAATGTTGCGTTCCATAGTTTTTATGAATACGCGCGGGAGAGATATGGGTAATGTTATGGTGGATGCAAAGAAGGTAATCGAAGAAAATTTGAATCTGCCTCCGGGATACAGCTATACCTGGAGCGGGCAGTATGAAAGTAAGGTTCGAGCCCAGGAGACAATGGAATATATTATGCCGGTGGTGTTTATGATAATCTTTCTTTTGTTGTACATGACTTTGAAAAACTATGTTGAAGCAGGTGTGGTTATGTTGTCAGTTCCCTTTGCATTGATTGGTGGTATGTATATGGTTTACGCTTTGGGTTATAACTTTTCAGTGGCTGTCTGGGTGGGTTTCATAGCCCTCTATGGAATTGCTGTAGAGACAGGCGTGGTAATGGTGATTTATCTTCATGAGGCATTGGACAAAAAACTTCGCGATTATCATAATGGCAAGAGAGGTCCGATAACAAAAGAAGATATTTATGATGCTACTGTTGAGGGATCTGTTCTCCGATTGCGTCCCAAATTAATGACAGTCGCAACAGCACTGGTTGGTTTGGTCCCCATTATGTGGTCAACAGGTACAGGGGCAGATGTAATGAAACCCTTGACTGCTCCAATGATAGGCGGGCTTCTTACATCTGCAGTGCATGTTCTTGTGGTTACTCCAATTCTCTTCGCTATGATGAAGGAGCATGCTCTTGAGAAGGGGAAGCTTGACATATCAAAAATGGCTGAATGGATGAAGGAGGCAGATTAATGCAATTATTTAATGACATGCTTTTAAGATACACCAGACCTAAGAATTTATTTCCATTCATCGTCCTGGTTACTGTTTTACAATCGTTTTCAACTGCTCAGTCACTTGATTCTTTGATCGAAGAAGCGCTTTTGAATAACCCGCAGTTAAAAGCGATGCAATTCAAAATTAAAGCCTCTGAATTTAGAGCTGAATCGATCAACAATTATCCGGCTCCAAATGCTTCTTTGGAGTTTTCCCAGGTACCAATTTTAAATCCGATTTTCCCGACCCAGGCTCTCTCAATTAATCTAGGGTTTTCGCAGATGTTCCCCTTGGGTGACAAACTTGGTGCCATGACTGAAGTTGAGAGAAGAAATACAAAGATAGAAGGGAAAAATTTTGACGAGTACAAGGTAAATCTTATTGGAAGAATAAAAATGTCATACTATACTTTATGGCTAATTGACCGCAAAATTGAAGTCCAAAAGAAAAGTAACAAGCTCCTTTCTGATTTGATGAAGTCGATGGAGACCACTTTGTCAGTTAACCGGATTAATCAAGTTGACCTGCTGACTATTCAGAGCGAAATAGCCACAAATGAGACACAAGTGCTTATTCTTGAGAAACAGAAAGATTCAGAAAACTACCGGTTGAACGGGTTGCTCGGCAGAAATTTAGATGGATCGATGATTCTAATACCCGAGGAGGTGTCAGATATTAAATTGACTGCCAGCCAAGTCCAGCTTGAAAAGCTGCTTTCCGATTTAAATCCAACTCTAAAAAAAATGGACAACATGATAGAGATGAATCGGGCAATGATTGACGCAAATGAAAGGGAGTTAATTCCTGATCTGATGCTTCAAGGTATGTTTATGGTGATGCCACAAGGAATGATACTGACTTCACAGTCAGATTTAGGTATGCTCGATTCTAAGGTGGAGTTTATGTATTCTTTAATGGTCTCGATCAACCTCCCTTTTGCTCCATGGTCGATTAATAAATACAAGGCGAAATCTCAAGAACTGGCGGCGGGGATAAGCAGTATTGCTTTTGAAAAAAGTAATATGCAGAGGGAAATGGGTGTTAAACTGAGGGAAGCTTCAGTTAAGTTTTCAACTGCATCTGAATTGTTAAAATTGTATGACAAAAAGATTATTCCCCTGACCAGGCAAACCACCGAATCCCAGATATCTGCTTATCAGAACAATAAAAGCACTATAACCGCGGTATTGGATTCTTATCGTATGATGTTAATGGTTCAAATGAATTATTACATGGCAATGGCAGATACCCAAATGTCATTGGCAGAAATTGAGATGATGGTTGGCGGAAAGCTTACGGAATAATAAATGCAAAATGGTAAAAGAAAATCAGGACTACCAAGATGAATGGAATTAAATACTCATTACAAATATTAACTTTATTCTCTTTTTTGTTCATTGGCTGTTCCGGGAATGAAAATTCGAAGGACAACAAGAATGAAAAACCAAAAGCAAAAGAATATTGGACATGCACAATGCACCCCCAGGTTAGAATGGACGGGCCCGGTGCCTGCCCTATTTGTGGAATGGATCTAATTAAGAAAACGGAAGAACCGAAGGAACCTGCAAGCTCAAGCGCGACCGACATGGAGAAGATGGTCTCGCTGAGCGGGGAAAAACAAATTTTGGCGAATGTATCCATCGTAAAGGTTTTACGCGAAAAACTCACCAAGGAAATTTCCGTTTATAGTTATCTCGATTTTGCCGAACAAAGCAGAAAAGTAATATCAGCAAGATTTAGCGGCAGAATTGAGAAGCTATTTGTGGATAGAACCGGCCAGTATATAAAAAAAGGTGAACCTCTTTTCGAAATTTACAGCCCCGATCTTGTTCAGGCACAGAATGATTTTCTTATTGCATTAACCGGAGCACAACAGATTGACAACTCTTCTTTGGTTGCTGCTGCCAAAAACAAACTTGAACTTTTCGGTATGACAACGGCACAAATAACTGAAATAGAGTCGACCCGGAAGATTAAAAATTTACTTACTTATTACTCACCGGCAAGTGGAACAGTTATCGAGAAAAAAGTGCAAGAAGGGGTGTATGTCAATGAGGGGTCTTCGATTTTTGAGATTGCAGAACTATCAACCCTTTGGAATATTTCAGAAATAAACGAAAAGGACCTGGGCTCAATCAGGATTGGTGCTACAGTTAAATTAAACTTAAAAGCCTTCCCACAGGAAGAATTCACCGGGAAAGTTACTTTTATTTACCCTGTGGTTAATTCAAAAACCAGGACGATTAAAATCAGAAGTGAAGTTGCAAATAAAGGTGGAAAATTGAAACCTCAAATGTATGGTGAGACTGTTTTTTCAACATCCTCGGGTGAAGGATTGTTGGTGCCGGCTGAAGCATTAATATTCTCAGGTAAAAGAACAGTAGTTTGGGTGAAAGCCTCTGACGGTATGTTTGAGGCTCGTGATGTGAAAACAGGGAGTAAATATGGTAAGAAATACCATGTGTTGGAAGGTTTGGAAGAAAATGAAGAGGTTGCCGCCTCTGGTGGATTCCTCATAGATTCGGAAAGTCAGCTAAAATCAGGTATGCCTTCGGGCCATCAGCACGGAGAAACATCTACCCCAAAAAAAGAAGGTGTAGTGGATAAATCAACCAAAAAATCAGAAGAACACAAAAATCATTAACCAATATTAACGGAGTACAAAATGAAAACAATCAAATATTTCAGTCTGTTTATTGCACTTTTGGGAGTGCTAAGTATCAATCTCTATTCTCAAGGGCATGACCATTCCCACTCGAACGATAAAAATGCTCATAATAAAAATGGAATGACAGAAAAAATGGGCAACAAAAAGGAGTCTGTCGATAAAAATCCATTGATCAGAAAAGGTGTTATTGATCTAAAGTCGATTGATAAAAATAAAGACGGCAAAGTTTATCAAGATCAGATGGATTGGAATGTGATTTCAGATGAACCAGGAAAATGCCCGATCTGCAAGATGGAACTTAAGCAAGTAACGCTAAAAAAAGCTAAAGAAAACCTGACTAAAAACGGGTTTAAAGTTAAATAACAATTCTATTTATATTTCAAAAGCAAGATCAAACAAATGAAAACCTCAATAAAATTCTTTTTATATTCATTAAGTATTCCGGTTCTCCTGGTTCTGACGGGATGCACAGAAATGAGTTCTGATCTCCACGATTCTCTCACGAATTCATCTTCAAATTTTACGGTTTCTCCAACTGATAATCAAGCAGGTGTCCCCGTAGATCAGAAGATTGAAATACGGTTCTCAGAGCCCGTTGACCCCCTCTTGGTGGAAAGTAATCTCCATCTCATTTCAGAGCTCGAATTTGCTGATTCAAATTGTCGTTTTGATTCATTGATGAATCATTCAAATATGGGTATGGCGATGATGGATACAATGAAAATGAATCACATGAGTCAGTTTCACTCTGCCGGTGGAAGATTTACCTGGTCTGATGGCAATAAACTGTGCACTTTTACCCCTGATTCATTATTAAAACCAAATACAAACTATATGATACATATTGGTAGAGGCATGATGCAATCAGGAAATATGGGAGGTATGGGGAATATGGGTGGACATGGAGGTTCCGTTCAGCAGGGGCAAATGATGCTCCATTTCAAAACCAGATGATGGTCAGTTGATCGTGGGTTCCATTAATTGGAAATGTAATAACTAAACTCTTCCGGTATGCCTGATGGCGTGAATCACAAGATACGATATTGGACATACCGGATAATAATCGAGCATCAATTAGGATATCTGTAACCCAAAGGAAAACCCAAATGAAAACGATAATTCTGTTAATTGTAATTACATCCTTGCTTTTTGAAGGATGCATGATGGGAATGATGGGAGGCATGGAGCATGGTAGTCACGGGAACAAAAATTCACGGATGAATCCCGGAATCAAGGAGGTACTTGTTTCGAATTACAGCCTTGTAGCAGAATTTCCTTCACCTGAATTAAACGGACAAATCAACTATACACTTAACATAATTAACCGGGAAACGAAACAAATCATTGATTCAGCGGAAGTTTGGTTTATAACAGGTGACGAAAACAAACAAGGTGAGTTTTCGCAAACAAAACTTAATCAGAATCTAACCGGTGAATATTCCGTTTCGTATAAATTTGAAAATGAAGATTCAAAACTCATCGGTTTTAAAATTCTCTCCATTAATGGCGAGCATTTTCAAATCCCGATAGAAATATTCATTGAACAGCAAGCCATGATGGATCATCACGGTGAACACTCCGGAATAATGGGTTATATGCCATATATGATAGGCGGTGTGGTTATGATGGGCGGGATGATGTTCCTATTAATGAGTAGATAAGGTTTGTGGTTCATTGATAAAATACTAAATTAACACTGCAAATTACTATGGATATCTTCACCTCTGAAGAGTATCCGCACCACTGGCTTTCGGTGGAGAAATAACCTAATCTCAAAACACCATGAGTAACGAAGATAAATCCATACACGATTTCGACTTTAATTTGATCTGTGAATACTTTTCAAATATAGAGAGACAGGGACCCGGAAGTCCTGAAGCTACACTTAAAGCCCTTAGCTTCATAGAGAATCTTAATAAAGATTCCAGGATTGCGGATATCGGTTGTGGAACGGGGGGACAAACAATGACCCTGGCTCAGAACTGTACCGGGAATATTACCGGTATCGATCTTTTCCCCGCATTTGTGGAAATTTTTAATTCGAATGCTGAGAAGCTGAATTTGCAGGATCGGGTAAAAGGAATCGCCGGTTCGATGGAAAATCTTCCATTCGATGAGAATGAACTCGACCTGATCTGGTCAGAGGGTGCAATCTACAACATTGGCTTCGAAAGAGGAGAGAACGAGTGGAAAAAGTTTTTGAAACAGGGAGGATATCTTGCTGTTACGGAAGCCTGCTGGTTTACTGAATCAAGACCGGAAGAGATTGACAGATACTGGCAAGCTGCATACCCGGAAATTGACACCATTTCCAATAAAGTTAATGTAATGCAAAAAGCCGGATATGTTCCTGTTGCAGTATTCACACTTCACGAAAACTGCTGGTTGGATAATTTTTACGATCCTCAAAGTGTTATTCAGGAGGAATTCCTTAAAAAACATCCTGGTAACCTGAATGCTAAAAACCTGGTTGATGAAATGAAGCACGAAGTGGAGATGTATAACAAATACAAAGAATTCTATGGTTATGCATTTTTTATCGGGAGGAAGATTTAATCTGTTGATTTAGTTGTGGTTGATTAAAAATCGGCACTCCTTATTTTACCAAAAACGGCAATTTGTTGCAAGACAGGCTGCAGTTTTTTTTAATTAAAGGGGATCGATTGGGGACCAATACATCCTCCTTTTGAATAGTGTTGCATTCTCAGAAGTTTGATGTAATAACACAATAAACTATAAATCGCACAGCAGAATAAACTATAAATCACACAGCAGAATAAACTATAAATCACACGACTTTTGGTAATTAACCACGATCTATTTAACCCCCCAATTTTTTCTGTTTAAACATATTTATATACATCAAGCAAGTCATCAAATATTTCCAGAATTGCAGAACGATCTTCAAATGTGATGTCACCAATTTTCTTTCTTCAGCATAGCTAACATCTTAAAATAGCCCGAACAAATCACCCCTCCTTAAACCTCTCAGGATAGAGAAATCCCTGATAATTTTCTCTGTTCACAATCGCAGTTTCGGAGATTTTATAGTTATCGAGAAAGGTTTGTGAAATCAGTCCTTTTTGTTTGGGATTAAATTTCATTTCGAAAGCTGAAAAGTTTCCTTGTCTTTCTTCTATCAAATCGATTTCCTGCTGGAGTGTTGTTCTCCAAAAGTAAGTGAATACAAGTTCTTTTTTCGATCGTAGAAGTTTCAACCTTTCAGCGACGATATAGTTTTCCCAAAGTGCTCCGGTGTCACTTCTTGATTCAAGAGGGTTGAAATTTCCAATTATTGCATTTCGGACCCCGTTGTCCCAAAAATAGAATTTTTTACTCTTTCTGAGTTCTGTTCTGACATTTCGACTGAATCCGGAGAGCCTAAAAATAATGAAAGCATCCTCAAGAATTTTGATGTATTTCTCAATGGTCCCTCTATCCGCACCGGTCAGTCTGGAGAGTTCACTGAATGAAACTTCACTTCCTGCCTGAAGAGTAAGTGCCTTCAATAAAGTTTCGATTAAATTTGAATTTCTAATCTTGTCAATCATCAGAATGTCTTTGTAGAGATAACTTCCGGAGATTAATTTGATTATTTCCATTGCGTCAGCCTGATTTACAGCAACCTCGGGATATGATCCATAGATTAACCGTTTTTCTAGCAATGCCATTTCAGCGGGCAATCCATGATGCTCAACAAGTTCTGAGAACATAAAAGGATAGAGTGTGTATTCATATTTTCTGCCGGTCAGGCTTTCAGAAGATTTACCCAAAAGTTCGAATGAGGATGAACCTGTCGCGATTACCTGGACTTCTTTTATCTGGTCAGTAAATATTTTTATTATATTCCCGATGTCGTTTATTTTCTGAGCCTCGTCGATAAACAGGATGTCATATCCGGCAACAAGCGACTTTAGCATCGACTTTGAAGCCCTTCCCAGCAGGGCTTTGTCATCTGTGTCATCACCGTTTATTCTCAGTACTTTTTCACTACGGTTTTTCAACATTAATTCAACCAGTGTACTTTTGCCGGTTTGCCTTGCGCCATAGATCAGAATTGCCTTGCCATTGAAGAAACGGCTGGAAATGTCGTCAGCTATATAACGGTTTATCATAAATTTCTCATTTTTAAGATACAATTTACTAAAAATGCGATTATGATCCCAAATTTATATATAAAAATGCGATTATGATCCCAAATTTATATATAAAAATGCGATTTCCGGTTTATTCAGTAGTATCATAACGATTCTTTATACTTTTCAGTTCCTTAATTATAATTTTACGATCGGCAAGCTTTCAATGGAAGAAATCAGAATTCACGAGAAAATATTTATAAACATTGGTAATACCCGTCAGGGAATGTTCATTGTTGGTGAAAGTATCAATAATCCTGTACTCCTTTTTCTTCACGGTGGACCCGGGATGCCCACATTTTTTTTAGAGAAGCAATACCCGACGGGGCTGGAGCAGCATTTTACAGTTTGCTATTGGGAACAAACGGGTGGCGGAATTTCCTTTAGCCCTGAAATTTTGCCCGAAGAGATGAGCATAGAGAGGATTGTCACGGACGCGATTGAAATTACAAAGTATCTCAGGCAGAGATTTGGGAAAGAAAAAATTTACCTGATGGGTCACTCATGGGGTTCACTGATCGGAATATTGACTTCAGCAAAAGCTCCCGATCTCTTTGAGGCTTATATCGGTGTTGCTCAGATTACAAACCAGTCGGAATCGGAGAAACTTGCGTTTAAGTACATGCTTGATAAATATACTGAGGCAGGTAACAAGGCAATGATTTCAAAATTTGGAAGTTACAATTTGGAAAATGGGAAAGAAGAAATAATAAGATTCTTCAAATCGCCACTTCGGGACAAAACAATGCACGAACTCGGGATTGGTACAATGCGAGGGATGAGGTCGGTAATAACCGGTGTCTTTATTCCTTTTATGACCTCAAAACATTATACAATAACTGAAAGGATAAATCTCTGGCGGGCAAAAATGTTTCTGCTGAATAAAACAAAACTTATCGAAGAACTGTTTAATCACGATTTACCTGTTGAGTTTCCAAAACTTCCGATTCCGGTTTACTTTCTTTCGGGAATCCATGATTTTACTGTGAATTACGAACTATCCCGTGAGTATCTGAAGAATATCGATGCTCCTGTAAGGGGATTTTATTCTTTCGATGCATCAGCCCACTCTCCAATGCATGAGGAGCCGATGAGGTTTATCCATTTGTTAAAAAACGATGTGATTGAAAGGAAAAATTCATTAGCCAATCCAAACTGAATTTTTCTGTTTGTGTGTCTACAGATTCTCTAAAACTGATTTTTGGGTATCAATGCAGGCATCAGCTATAAATTCTGTAAATTTATTCAGGTTGCCTTTATCGGCTTCCGAAAGAGCCTCAATATATTTCCTCCTGTTTTCATTTTTGATAATCGCCGGTGGAAATCCTTTTTCGATTAATATCAGATTCATCAATATTCTGGCTCCTCTGCCATTCCCGTCATCAAACGGATGAATTCGCACCATATTATAGTGGGCGACTGAGGCGACAATTACCGGGTGAATATTATCTATATTTTCCTTTATCCAATTACAGAGGTATTCCATCTCAGAGGCAACATGCACGGGCTCAACATATTTATGAATTCTACCGTCACTTTGTAAGACATGGTTTGGTAATAATTTGTAGTCACCGGGAGTTGCTTTTTTATCCGTTTTATTTCCATTGTTATCTATCGCGGGGGTCGATTTAATTCCGGAAAGTAGAAATGCATTAAATTCTTTAATTAGTGAAGTTGATATTTCTCTCTTTTTCTTTACGACATCATAAAGAAACTCAATAGCCTCAGCATGATTCCTGGCATCGATAAAATCCTTTAACGGTTTACCCTCAACTGTGAGTCCGTTTTTTAGGAAAAACATTGTTTCTCCCAGCGTTAAAGTACTGCCTTCAATGGCGTTGGAATTATAAGTCCATTCGATTAATAATTTTTCTTCTACCGTTTTCCAAAGATCGCCCTCAATTGGCTTTTTACTTTCGATTTCATATTTCAACTGATCGGTAAGGTTCAGCTTCTTTTCAAGCGTTAAGTCCGGTTGTAATGTATAATTGGTCACTTCAGATCTCATATTATTTCATTCTTGAAAAACTATTGTCCATATAATTAAAGAGTTTAAATAATTTTTTTGGTTTCGCTGAATTTATTGTTCTCACAAATACTATGAGTTTAGTTTGTGTAACCGCCATATTATCTCCAAATCAAGACTCTTAACCGTTTAATACTTCGGCTCACAGGTATTCACCACCCAAAAAGAAGAATTAGTGTTTATAAAAGCTACAAAATTTATTTAGAATAATTACTCAATATTTTTGTTATTCTCCTGCCAACAGGTCGCTAAATCAAATCTCTTCATTGCTATAAAACAAAAAAGCCGTGATATCACTACCACGGCTCGTTTGAAATCATTAAAGTAATGGAAGTTCGACAGTTATTTCAGATCGAACCTGTCGAGATTCATAACTTTATTCCAGGCAGCGATGAAATCCTTAACGAATTTTTCATTGCCATCGGAACTTGCATATACTTCTGCGACTGCTCTTAGCTCGGAATTTGAACCAAAAACCAGGTCGGCGCGTGTAGCTGTCCATTTAACTTTACCTGTCTTGCTGTCTCTTCCTTCAAATTTTTCCTTTGCTTCATCTGTTGCAGTCCAGACGGTATCCATTGCCAGCAGATTTACAAAGAAATCGTTGGTCAAGACGCCGGGACGACTCGTGAAAACACCTGTTACAGAATTGTCATAATTGGCATGAAGTGCACGCAGTCCACCAACCAGTACTGTCATTTCAGGAGCTGTGAGGGTGAGGAGCTGTGCTTTGTCAACAAGGAGGTGCTCTGATGGAACAGCAAAAGGAGCTTTAAGGTAATTACGGAAACCGTCGGCATAAGGTTCGAGAACCGAGAAGGATTCAGCATCGGTCTGCTCATGTGATGCATCCATTCTTCCTGGTGTGAAAGGAACTGCAACATCATGTCCGGCATCTTTTGCAGCTTTTTCGACACCTGCACATCCGGCGAGAACGATCAAATCAGCGAGTGAAATTTTCTTTCCGTCTTTTTGTGTTGAGTTGAACTCTTTTTGGATCTCTTCGAGGACACCAAGTACCTTGGCAAGTTGTGCAGGATTGTTCACAGCCCAGTTTTTCTGAGGCTCCAGTCTGATTCTTGCACCATTGGCACCGCCTCTTTTATCTGAACCACGGAAAGTGGAAGCAGAAGCCCAGGCGGTGGAGACGAGCTCGGAAACCGTAAGACCGGAGGCAAGGATTTTAGTCTTCAAGTCTGAAATATCAGCGGAATCGACTAATTTATGATCGACTGCGGGGATTGGGTCCTGCCAGATAAGGTCTTCAGCAGGTACTTCCGGTCCAAAGTAGCAGGCTTTAGGACCCATATCTCTGTGAATGAGTTTGAACCATGCACGGGCAAAAGCGTCAGCAAACTGATCCGGATTCTCGTAGAAGCGTCTTGAGATTTTCTCGTATTCAGGATCGAATCTGAGCGACAGATCTGTTGTCAACATCGTCGGGAGATGTTTCTTTGATGGATCGTGGGCATCGGGAATTGAAGGCTCTGCATTTTTTGCCACCCATTGCTGAGCACCGGCAGGGCTTTTGGTGAGCTCATATTCGTATTCAAAAAGGTGTTTGAAGAAATCGTTGCTCCACTGTGCCGGAGTGGTTGTCCATGTTACTTCAGGACCACCGGTTGTAGTGTGTGCGCCTTTACCTGTACCATAGTTGTTGTGCCAGCCAAGTCCCTGTGCTTCGATATCTGCGGCTTCGGGTTCAGGTCCCATAAGTGAAGGATCGCCTGCACCGTGAGCTTTACCAAACGAGTGACCACCTGCAATCAGGGCAACAGTTTCTTCATCGTTCATTGCCATGCGGGCAAATGTATCTCTGATGTCATGAGCAGCAAGAACGGGATCGGGATTGCCACCCGGACCTTCGGGATTTACATAGATAAGTCCCATCTGAACTGCGGCGAGAGGATTTTCGAGGTCTCTTTTACCTGAATAGCGTTTTTCATCTGAAAGCCATGAGGTTTCCTTGCCCCAGTAGATACTGCTGTCCGGCTCCCAAGCATCTTCCCTTCCTGCACCAAATCCGAAGGTTTTGAATCCCATCGATTCGAGAGCTACATTTCCGGCGAGGACAAGCAGATCAGCCCACGAGATTTTGCCGCCATATTTTTGTTTAACTGGCCAAAGCAGTCTGCGTGCCTTGTCGAGGTTTGTGTTATCGGGCCAACTGTTCAGGGGTGCAAATCTCTGATAGCCACCGGAAGCTCCGCCTCTTCCGTCACTCGTTCTGTAGGTGCCGGCAGCATGCCATGACAAACGAATAAAAAATGGTCCGTAATGGCCGAAATCAGCTGGCCACCAGTCCTGAGAATCAGTCATAATTGCGGTAAGGTCTTTTTTCAGCCCTTCAAAGTCCAGATCCTTTAAGGCTTCTTTATAGTCGTATCCTTCATCCATCGGATTGGTGAGGGGAGAATTCTGTCTTAATATGTTGAGGTTCAACCGGTTGGGCCACCAGTCTTTATTCTGTGTGCCGCCTCCGCCAATTCCAGAGGAATGGGGAAATGGACACTTGCCTCCGCTTTGTGAATTATCACTCATATGTAATCCTTTCTGAAATAATTTACGGTTTAAATATAAACATTTAAGCACCGTAAAACATCCGTTTATTAATGTTTTTTGAGAGTCAACCGGTTGATTTGTTCCCGGTTATTCACTCGAATCTCTTATTATAAAATACATAAAATGAAGAAATTTAGTTCCATCGTTGAGGCTGGTCAGTGTTACTTCCCGGTTTCCTGACTGGACACATTCTTTCTTTCATATAAAAACAGAAGGAGGTGTGGAAAGGAAATCAGATTCAGCCGGATACAGATAAAAATTTATTATAAAACAACAAAAATAAGTGTTAATACCTATTGATTATTATTTAGATTTAGTCTATATTTGCGTTGAAAATTATCGTGATGTTAATAATGCCGGATAATCTGTTGCTGCAAACAGTTATCGTTCGGGTTGGGGTTAACTTTCAATTCAATTTGACCAGGCTAATCATTTTGTGATATTAGTCACTTACCGGGTATGCTGAAGTAAATTAATAAGAATATTTAATAATTATCCGGAACAATAATTTGTTCCGTATGTAGAAGCATATAGAAACACACATTTAATAGATAGATCAGTTTCAATTTGTGCGGTACCTCCGCAAATTTTTTAATCAATAATCAATTAATCACATTCAAAGAAAGAGGCGTTATGTTAAAGAAATTAACATTTTCCGCATTTTTATTGTTCATTTTCTTCGCAAATACAAATTTTGCACAGGAAACATTTACCCAGTCTGATGCACAGGTCAGTGTTACACTTCCCGCCGGCTGGCAGTATGAGACATCAGATAAAATGATGATAGCATCCCCTGCAGAAGGTGGTTTCTTTGTCTATTTCAAAGTCCTTCATGTAGATGCTTTGGATGCAGCTCTTGGCGAAGCAGATCAGATTTTAGCGGGTCAGTTCAAAGAGATAAAACTTGGTGACGCAAGAAATGAAGTCGTTAACGGAATGAACGCAATTTCGGTTTCCGGCACAGCAGACGGCGCACAGCTTTTCGTTGGTGTACTGGATACACCTGCTGCCAATATTTCACTTCTCGTCTGGGCGATGGGAACTGACGATATTATCACTAAATACTCCAATGATATCGCGACCATTCTCACCAGCATCCAGCCGGCGAAATAGTCAAGTTCTCTTACCTTAAGATTTTCAAAATCTTTGACGGATGGACCTGTGAATGGTTCATCCGTTTTTTGTTTTAAACCGGATAGAGGGGCCAGACTTCTTTATTAAGATTTAGACTAAATAATAAATATAATAACTGGTATAACTATTTGGTGCATTTTCCGGAAATTGTTATTTTCATTTTGATTTTTGAACAAATTTGATTTTTAATGAAACGGATAGTTCCATCTGTACTTTTATTTGCCGGTCTGATAGCAATCTCCATTTTCATAGATTACATGCTGCATCTCTTCAATCTGGTAGAGGTAGGGAGATATCTGGGAATTGCCGGTACAGTTTTGATTATCGTTTCGTTTACATACTCATTGCGTAAAAGAAAAATTATCACCTCGGGTGTTCCCAAAAAACTGCTCGCATTTCATGAATTCCTCGGCTGGCTCGGGGCAGTTGTCATAATAGTTCATGGTGGAATACATTTCAACGCGATCATTCCCTGGGCTGCACTTTTTGCGATGATAATTGTTGTTGCCAGCGGATTGACGGGGAAATTTCTCCTGAACGAAGTGAAGCAGGATCTGAAGGAGAGGATCGCTGAGATGAAGGCGAAGGAAATGACACAGGAAGAAATAGACAAAGAAGTGTTGTTTCAGGCTTTGCTTGTCGATAAAATGCAGAAGTGGCGGAAGGTTCATATGCCGTTGAACATGATTTTCATGGCTCTGGCTCTTATCCACATTTTCGGCACTCTTTTGATGTGGAGCTGGAGATGATGCGGACATATTACTGGTTTATCGGTGCTGTGGTTTTCGGCGTCATGATGCTTTTTGTGTCTCCTTACTACTCAATCAACCCGGGTGTCCTGAGCAAGGGACATGAAAATCTGAAAGATGACTGTATGACCTGCCATACTCTTGTTCAAGGGGCTGTTACAGAAAAATGTATAGCCTGCCATAAACAGGATCAAATTGGCGTTACAACTGCTACGGCTTCACATCCTGCAAGGGAAAACAAGCGGGCTCTTCTTCTGCACAAAAACATCAGAGAGATCGACTGTGTGGTTTGTCACAGAGAACATACAGGGGAGTCGAAAAACCTTGCCGTAAAGAAATTCTCGCATGATATAATTAACTCAGGTGTCAGAGAAAAGTGCTCTGCCTGTCACGACTATCAAAAGCCCAAAGATGATTTTCACGCGAGTCTTCAGGTTGAATGCGGAAGCTGCCATAACACATCGAACTGGAAAGAGGCGGAATTCAATCATGATTTGAACGGAGTCGATGTCAAGAACTGTAACCGGTGTCACGAAAAAGACAAGCCGAAAGATGACATGCATGCTAATTTCAATGCCGGTGAATCATGTTCAGCCTGCCACAATACGAAAGGATGGAAGCCCTCAACATTCGACCATTCCAAGTATTTTGTTTTCGATAAAGATCATCCATCAACCTGCTCGAACTGCCACACATCGGGGCAGAACTTTAAAACATACACCTGCTACAACTGCCACGAGCATAATGAGGCGAAAATTTCATCCAAGCATTTGAAAGAAGGAATAACGGACTTTAAGAATTGCGTCCGTTGCCACCGGTCAAGTGACAAACACGGTCTTGAGGGCGGTGAGGGGAAGAAAAATGAGGGAGAAAAAAAGAAAAAAGACCACAGTAAAAAAGAGAGAGATGATGACTAACCAATAAGTTTTATGCCGGTTTTATAAAATAATTTGCCCTGCCCAAAATTAGTTTACTGGATTTCCGAGCCACAGTTTTTTCCTGCTATTAACCTCATTGGGTGTCCCCGAGTATGGGGCATCTGCATTTCTGAATAATTTTTTATTCACTTTTCTAAAATTAAATATCGAGTGTCTTATGCAAAACACAGATTTTGATCCTGATTTCATCTCTGAGTCACCATATTTTAATGAATTACAGTTCAGAAAAATTCTCATGGTTGCCGGAGTCATTTTAATAATCTCATTTGTTTTTCCCATTTATGCCGACGGGAAATTGATTGTACCCAACATTTTAAGGTTGCAAAGCAGTGAATCTGACAAATATGATTTTATTGCGAAACAATCAAAGATCTATTTTCTCCTGCCGTTAATTCTTGGACTTGTATATCTTATCGCACCCTCATTGATGAAAGGGAGGCAGCTTTTAATTTCAGGGATACTCGTTCCCGTGTTCATGATGTTTTTCATTGCTCTGAAACCTGCTGCTTTCATTTACATGGATAATGCTAATCTGCCTTACGCCACGGTATTATGGATTCTTTTGATTTCAGTTACCCTGATGTATGTTGGTAATAAAAATCTGACTGATCCTAAAACCGCCAGGGTTTCCAACATGCTTGCAGGAATTGGTGGTGTATTTTTTATTCTCTTGTTGTTTTTGTCTGTTGACTACGACACAGGCAGCAGGAATGGTTATAAAACGAGTATCACATTTCTTGAAATTCCGTTCAAACTGTTCGAAGCTGATATGTTTTTTTCGGGGATAATGTATATTGTGGCAATTGGACTCGGGCTGACTGTATCAATCCGGAGTATTTACAATCTGATTAAACCGGTAAGATTTTATGAGAGCTATGCTGATGCAAATATCAATTATTTAATCTGGTCCCTCTTCTGTTTATTTATAGGGACTGTCATCGGATTCATGATTGATTTGGTAATCAAAATGCCCGAAATATTTAAAGATCATGTCGCTGAAGTGTTCCTTGCTCTTCTTCTTGCAGGATTCAAAGTGTTGCTTAATTTCCTGCCCCATTTTGTGTTGGGTGTAATGGCAATTTCGATAGCATATCGCTTTTTTATGAACGAGGGATTCGAATTTTCACCTCCAAACAGAGAGAAAAAAGACGGGCAGAATGGGCAAGCGGGATTTTGATTGGGAATTAATATTCCTCATCCTGATCGATTTTTTGATTATCGCTCTGATCGTCAAGATAATTTGATGCGAAAGAGTGGCTAATATCAAGTTTAACTTAACTATCAAAACCGGAGACTAAATATGAAATCAAAAATAACAAATCTTACGATTGCGATATCGTTTCTTTTTCTGGTAGGCTGTTCAGGAACAAGGTCACCTGAAGGAGCGGTAAAAGAACTTTTAAAAAGAATTGAAAAAAAAGATAAAAGTGCCTCTGACCTTATCTATTTTAAAGAGTTTTCAGAGCACAAGTATGAGAGATTCTCTGAGAAAAATGAAGCAGCCAGCCAAAAATTTGCGAATGAAGGCGGCATAAAAGAGATACTGTTTAAAGATGTTATTATTAATGCTGACAATGCCGCGTTAAAGGTGCTTATTGTTTATAAGAGCGGGCGGGAGGATGATGAGCGCCTGGAACTAAGGAAGATCGATGGCTCATGGAAGGTGGTATATGAAAGTCTGTATTGAGTAATCAGGGAACCTTTATTAACCTGTATGGACTGAACAAGGCTGTCCTTTTTGAGGCAGCCTTTTTCCTTTTTTACTAAAACAAAAAATTTAAAATCACTGCCGCAGAGGGGGGAATCTCCACTTTCTTTTCCTTGATTTCCTTTGGTGGAAAATCACGCATCGCAAGATTCATCCACTCCCGCGAAGTGGAAAGATTAAGGAAGGTCATGAAGCCTTTATCTCCCATTCTCACGAAATTGTAACCGATTATTCTTACTTCAAGTGTCTGCAATTCGCCTTTCAGCAGAAGAGTTGCGTTTATTTCCTTTGTGCTGTCGTCAATTGAAAGAGCTGTTACTTCTCCATAGGGATCGATGTAATGTTGTATTACCTTCCGCATCCCGCGATTGAGTGCTTCATTCATAAAATTTCCAAACATGGGTCTTCCTTTAATTCTGGAATAAAGATTCTCAAATCTAGAAAAAATTCAATAAATTGGGGTACAATTATAAATGCTTTTTCTAAAATCGTATCCGTAACCTGCTTTCTATGAAACCTGTAATATTTCTGATTTTCATTTTACTCATTTGTGGAACAATAATTCCGCAAAAAGTCAAACCAACTGAACAGAGCAATCCAAAACTTTCGTACGAAGATTTCATAACGGGATTTAAAAGCGTATGGGTGGAGATGGATGAGCAAACCCAGTCAGTGATTGATCAGGGGAAATCGGGAGAACTTGTGAAAACATTCAAAAAGTATTTCGGTGAACTTGGTCTTGACCCCTGCTACATTACATCTGAGGAGAAGAATGAACTCAGCAGAAAAGCCTCCACTTCCTGCACCAGTGTCAATTTCAGGTTCAACTGGGTATCTGACGGGTTTGAAATATCCGGCATCTATATTCATGTGAGCGACTGTAACGGGCTTTTCTATAAGTTTGTAAGAAAGGGAAATGTAAAAGTTGACTTTTCTCTTGAACGGACACTGCTAACAGAGTGGCGAAAACTGCTTAACCACAAGAGGGCAACCTACGATCCTGACAGAGCCCCTCAACTGATAAAGGGAACCACAGGCTTGACAGAGACAGAATTCAGAAAAAAACTTGATAAAGAGGGAGCGAAGGAGATTGAAGGTGTCTATGAATTGATGAAGGAACCGGGCAGCAACGAACTTTTCAGGAAACTCCGAATCGGTATCGAGAAAATGAATGAAAGGGAATACCGGCTTTACTATTATTCCGGGGCATTACACAAAAGCGACTGGCTTGATGGTGAATTCAAAGGAGACATGATTAAAACCGGGAAAAAGGATTATTACAAGGTTTCCTGGAAACGGGACAACAAAACAACCGATGACGAAGTTTTTTGTTCTTCCGCAGAACAGGGGATGCTCTCATTTTACTTTATAGACGGGGATAAAACGGTCACAATGAGGTTTCTAAAACTTTATCCTGTCTTTTGAATACAGAAGTTAAACAACCATACCGCCGCTAAAAACTTCTGAATTATGTAAAATCATGAAAATTGACACATATAAGATAGCAAAGATGGATTGTCCCTCGGAGGAGCAGATGATCCGCATGAAACTTTCAGGAATCACAAGCATAAAAAATCTTGAGTTTGATCTCGCAAACAGAAAACTGACGGTCCTGCATTCCGGGGAATCAGAAGAGATTTACACAAGACTTGAATCACTTGATCTCGATACCGTTCTGATAGAGAGTGCAGCATCCGACAAGGAGATCTTTGAATCGCACGGGGATGATGAGCATCACCAGAAAAAACTTTTGATTACGGTTCTTGCCATTAATTTTTTCTTTTTCATCTTTGAAACAGTTGCCGGCTTCCTCTCAAATTCGATGGGGCTTGTTGCCGATGGTCTGGACATGCTTGCCGATGCGATTGTTTACGGAATGGCACTGGCAGCCGTGGGTTCACACCTATCCAGGAAGCAAAGAGTAGCTTCAATCAGCGGATATCTTCAGTTGATCCTTGCACTACTCGGATTTTTTGAGGTGGTGCGGAGGTTTATTTATCCCGAGGAGACACCTGAATATCTTCGAATGATAGTCGTTTCATCTCTCGCACTTCTGGGAAACGGTGCTTCTTTGATTATCCTCAACAGGTCAAAGAACGATGAAGCTCACATCAGGGCGAGTAAAATTTTTACATCAAACGATGTTCTCGCCAATATAGGGGTGATTATCGCGGGCGTCCTCGTCCATTTGACAGACACTCGATTCCCTGATCTTGTAATTGGTGCAGTTGTTTTTTACCTGGTACTCCGGGGGGCGATAAGGATATTGAAATTGAGGTGAGAATCAGTTGCTTTGTGGATTTTGATTTAAGTATACCTTCAATCATTTTTCATTAAATTAATGTTGAAATTTTCATCAGATTTAATAAATTATTTAATGTTTATTTATTATTTTAACAAGCGGGCGTCGAGATATTTTGTTTAATCCTTCTATCTCTTCAATTTCGACTAATAGTGCATTTTTATTAATTGTGCTTTTTCCTCAAAATCGAAATTATTTAATATGAAGAAAATTACCACACAATCTCCAAACATTAAGGCTACAGGTCTGCTGTTCGATACAAATCCTCAGACGATGTGGATTTATGACCTGGAAACCCTTCAGTTTCTTGCCGTCAATGATGCGGCGATTGCAAACTATGGATACTCCCGTGAAGAGTTTTTAAGTATGACACTCTCTGATATCAGACCCCAGGATGACATAACCAAACTGCATGAGGATGTTGCGAACACAACAAAGAGTTATAATAATGCAGGTATCTGGAGACATCTTAAAAAAGACGGTACCCTCATTTATGTCCAAATCATCTCACACGAAGTTGTATTCAGAAACCGTCCGGCACGACATGTTTTGGTTTCCGATGTAACCGGTCTGATTCTGAAAGAGCAGGCACTGATCCAGTCGGAGAGTAATTTCCGCGGGCTGTTTGAAAAAAATGTTGCAGTAATGTTAATTTTCGATCCAACCGATGGGCAGGTGGTTGAAGCGAATGAATCTGCTGCCAGATTCTACGGATACAGCGTGGCAGAACTCAAACAAAAAAGGATGACTCAGATCAATTCACTCGGGGAAGATTGTTTGCCACTCATGAAGAAATCATTACTGGAGGAACAGTCATATTTTGTTTTTGTGCATAAATTGAAAAACGGGGAACGCAGGGTGGTGGAAGTCTATTCCAGCAAGGTGATAATCGACGGCAGACTCTGTTTGCATTCCATTATACATGATGTCACGGAGAAGAAGGAAGCTCAAAAAATGCTTCAACTCCTCAACAGAGCGGTAGAGCAGAGTCCCACCGGGATATTTATTACAGATACCTTCGGAAGAATTATCTATGTAAATTCCAGATATTGCCAAATTACAGGTTACACTTCACAAGAATTATCAGGGGAAAACCCAAAGCTGTTTAAATCCGGGAGAATGGAAAGGTCGGAATATGAAAATTTATGGAATACGATTCTGGCGGGAAATATCTGGAGAGGAGAACTGCTGAATAAACGGAAGAATGGTGATTTATACTGGGAGTATGCTGTGATCGCTCCCGTATCCGACGATTCCGGTGAAATAACCCACTTTGTTGCTGTGAAGGAGGATATTACAACCCGGAAGAAAATGCTCGAACAACTGGAACTCTCCAAAGCCGCCGCCGAGGAAGCCAACCGGTTGAAATCTGCTTTTCTGCAAAATATGAGTCATGAACTCAGAACCCCTCTTATAGCCATACTCGGTTTCGCCGAAATATTGAATGAAGAACTGGAGGATTCAGAACTTCGCGGGATGACTGAAAAGATTGAATATTCCGCCAACAGACTGTTGGAAACAATCAAGTCGATTCTTGCTCTCTCACATGCGGAGTCAAAACTTCTACCGGTTAATACCACAGTAATAAATGTCTGTGCCGTTGCACAGGATCAGTTCAATATTTTCAGGGAAAAAGCCGGGGTAAAAGGGCTTGGATATAATATCTTACTTCCGGAAGAGACTATTTATGCTCTTCTCGATGAGGAAATGTTCAGCAGGATTATCTACCATTTGCTGGATAATGCAATTAAATTCACGATGAAAGGGGAAGTCAGTCTTTCAATTCATACTGAAATGATGATAACGGAAAACGGGCACGAGTTGCTTGAGGTTAAAGTCCGGGTTGCAGATACGGGGATTGGAATCGCAGAAGAGAAAATTCCATTGATATTTAGTGCATTCAGACAGGTAAGTGAGGGATACAACAGGGCTTTTGAGGGTTCCGGGTTGGGACTCACACTCTCCAAAATGTTTGCCGAAAAAATGGGGGGAAGGATTGATGTCAGGAGCACTCAAAATGAAGGGACGGTTTTCGATGCAGTTTTCACCGTGAGGAAACAGGATTATTCATTGGCAGAACCTGTAAACACAAGGAAGTGTTCCGGATCGGGTCTAATACTTCTTGTCGAAGATGAACCGGTTGTGTTTAATATAGTCCAAAAGATGCTCGGTTCGACCATGGTGCTGGAATTGGCGGGGGACGCAGAATCTGCCTTGGAGATGATGAAGCAAAGGAACTATGAACTTGTTCTTCTGGATATCAATTTGGGCGGCGGGATGTCCGGGCTGGAAGCTGTTAATCTGATCAGAAGAATTCCCGGATATGAAAGTACTCCTGTGATTGCATGTACTGTTTATACTAAAGGTGGAGATGACGATGAGTACATAAGACAGGGTTTTGACGACATACTGCCCAAACCGTTCTCCCGACAGACACTGAACGAAAAAGTTTCGAGATGGATGAATCCGGAAAAAAATTAAAACCGGGGGTTGAGAAATAGTGTAAACAAAATCTCACAACCCCGATCCCAATTTTCTTTAATTCACTTTTCAGATTTCCCGGTTCTTTTCTTTACCTGTTCTCTCAAAATGTATTCAATTTGAGCATTGACAGAGCGGAGTTCATCCTTTGCCCATTCGTTGAGGGCATTGTAAAGTTTTGGATCGATTCTAAGGATGACCGGCTTTTTCTCTGCCATTTTAATACAAAGTACCTGAATTGATAATCGGCTGAGCAGCCCTGTCGGAGCAGAGCACAACCATCAGATTGCCCACCATGGCAGCTTTTCTTTCTTCATCGAGTTCGATTACATTTTCCTCGCTCAATCTCTTCAATGCCATTTCCACCATTCCCACTGCACCATCGACAATCTTGGTTCTTGCTGCGATAACAGCTTCTGCCTGTTGTCTTTGAAGCATCGCATGAGCAATTTCCGGAGCGTATGCAAGGTGATTGATTCTGGCTTCCTCGATGACGATACCCGCACCTGCAATTCTTTCCTGGATTTCCTTACCGAGTGCCTGTGATATTTCATCGAGGGAGGAGCGGAGGCTTATCGGATCATCTTCTGTGGAATCGTAGGGATAAATTGTGGCAATATGCCTGATGGCAGACTCCGATTGAACAATTGTGTAGGTTTTGTAGTCTTCGACGGCGAAGAGGGCTTCCGCTGTTTCATTTACTCGCCATACGACAACCGCAGAAATTTCTATCGGATTCCCTTTTTTGTCGTTCACTTTCAGTTTTTGACTGTCAAAGTTGTTCGTCCTCAAAGAAAGTTTCTTCTTTGTGTAAAAGGGATTTGCCCAGTGAAAACCTTCTGTGCGATCAGTTCCTTTGTACTCACCAAAAAGGAGGAGAACAACCGCGCTGTTCGGTTCAATTGTGTAGAGACCCCCCATCATAATGAGAGAAAAGATTATCACAAGTATTGAAGGAACTATATAAAATACATCCCTGTAATCATTTGAGGCGTTGTTACCCCGGTAGATTAATACCAATGCTGCGAGCAGTATCAGTGAAATATATGTGAAGAGATAAATGAATCCGTTAGATGTCCGGATTTCCTTTTCTTTTATCATTGCTGACTCCATAAGTTAAAATGATATCAAAATAATATCAAAAAGATACGGTGGAAATATGTGAAAATCGAAAACCAAAGTCAAGAGGTAAATGAAAAAAAACGGATGGACGGTGAAAAATCATGGTTTAATATTCTAAATTGAAAAAAATTCTTGTTATTTTGGTCTTTAAAATCACCGGAATAATTGATGACTGAGAGTTATATGTCGTTAAAAAACTATTTAAAGAGACAGAGAAGAGACAATCTTTTTTTTAAGAGCCTACCCTGGCGGTCATACCTTACTTTTCTGTTCGCGATTTTCTTTCTTTTCTCAATACTGGGATTTGTCTCCAGTCTGATGTCAATGGGCAGATCATCTTACTGGATGATCGTGATTAACTGCGTTATCTCGGGACTTACCGGAGCTTTATATGCACACAGTTTTATCAGGGATTTAAAATTTCTGGTTCCGTCAATAATATTCCAGTTCGGTTTGATCTTTTATAACAGCACTCAGACGCCATCTGAGGCGACACAGTTGAATAATCCGGCGTATTTTCAGTTTCACGCTTTGGGGATTCTTTTCCTTATGGTTCTGGGGTATGTGTTATTCATTGTATTTATAAACGGTGAAGGGTATAAACACTTCAAATATAAAACAGAAATAGACCTCGCAAAGAAACTGCACGACATACTTGTTCCCAAAGTGTCGATGACCTCCGGCGGTTATGAAATTTTCAGTTTTGCGAAGCCTGCCGGGGAAGTTGGCGGTGACCTGTCTGATGTTTATACCGGTTCCGAAGGTGAAATTGTAATAACCGTTGCAGATGTATCGGGTCATGGGGTGAGCGCAGGACTTTTGATGGGAATGTTCAAAAGTGCCCTGAGGAGCAATTTGGACAGGAGTTGCAATCTTGCAGAGTCGTATCGATTTATAAATTCAACTCTTTATTCGATGAAGGAGAGGAAAATGTTCATCACTGCTTCATCACTTAAACTGTCCGAGGGGGGTTGCGACTTTACTGTTGCCGGGCACCTTCCTTTGCTTCACTTCAAAGCTGCAACGGGAGAAGTTGTGGAAGGGATGATAAAACAGATACCCTTCGGAGTGAAGAAGGAATTCGATTTTAAGGAAGAGAGGATCGCACCTGAAAAAGGCGACATAATACTGTTGCTGACTGATGGAGTTACTGAAACATTTTCCGGAGGGAAAAAGATGTTTGGAATGGAGAAGGTGAAGCAATTGCTGATCGACAACTCACATCTCGGGAGCGAGGCGATTACGACAAAAATAATATCGGAAGTGGAAAAGTTTGGTAAGCCGGTTGACGACCTGACGCTGGTTACGGTGAAAAGGGTATAGCTATCCCTTGAAACCTGCAAAATTGAAGAGGGAGACAACCCGGAATGAACTTCTGCGGTGACCGCAGAAGTTCCTTAGGCAATTAAGCTTTTGTTAAGCTGTTAATGTGGAGAGTCAATCTCGATTTTTTGCGGGAAGCGTTGTTTTTGTGGATTCTTCCTTTAACACTGATTCTGTCAAGATGAGCGACAGCTTCTTTATAAAAAGCAGTAGCTTCGTCGAGAGTTGTGGTGGTAAGAACCTTTTTGACCAAAGTTTTCATCTTGGAGATGGAAGCTTTGTTGATGTCGCGTCTTCTTGCGCTTTGTCTGATTCTCTTTTCAGCAGATCTGTGGTTTGCCATAGTTAACTTTTTGGAATCTTTTTGTTTGTTTGAGTTAATTCAAATTTAGTCTGCAAATATAACTGAAATAAATAAATTGTGCAAGAAAAGAATATTTTAATTATGAGTTATGACTTTTGAGTTATGAGTTTTCGTCCTTGAGCAGCCTTAGCCGTACTTTAAACGCTGTTTTAAATAATCTGTTGTATATTTCTAAAAATCCCGGGGTAATCCGAAATCATAATTCATAAGTGTTATGTTAAAAAGCAATAGGAGCACCCAAGTTTTCTTCATTTTCTGCACAAATTTCGTTTATATATTCGCTTTGTCCTCTTAGTTACCGAAAGGGTGGACATAGAATCTCCATGAGGGTGTCAAG